>ENA-OZIA01000032-OZIA01000032.1-human-gut-metagenome-genome-assembly--contig:-NODE-32-length-75325-cov-8.057553_pt1 | contig 75325 bp, 120 predicted proteins | sample MGYA00244052_ERZ653698 | MGnify/ENA primary metagenome ERZ653698 (study PRJEB26926, sample SAMN06165337) | human gut metagenome | biome: ENVO:00009003; feature: ENVO:2100002; material: ENVO:00002003...
CACTTCTAGCTTCGTCGGCAGCGTCAGATGTGTATAAGAGACAGCTATAACGCTGTATATTGAGTTATAACAGATTATTTTATCAATAGGTCTTTTATTATACCTTGAACAATAAAAATAAATTTATGCTTGCATTAATGGTTTATATGTGCTATTGTAAATGGCAGATAAGTAATACATTTACGATTTTTAAACAAAGGACGATATAAAAACTGAAAAGCATTTACGGAACTTCCGGCGCTGGTTGTAGCTGCTGGGCGTGTTCTTCGATTGCTAACCGGTTTGTTATCGTCCTTTTTATTTTGCTAAATTAACAGATTAACGTTGTAAAGCGAGGTGATACAGTGAAAAATACAACAACTACAGTACAAGGAATTGAAGTATACGAAAATAAAATATGGCAATTGGTAGATGAGTATATCAACACTGTATTATGCATACACCAAGAAGATTACGACAATATAGAAAAGTACAAGAAAGATATTGCAGATAACAGAATAGATATGTTCTTCTATATCTCAGATCGTATAGAAAAGCCTGGTAATGATGATATAGATCTATTAGACAAGATATTTAATATATATATTCGTATTTGCGGTAGATATGGTATATCACCTACTTTACAAATGTTTAGTTTGATGGTTGGAATTAATAATGGAACTTTTAGCGATTGGGTGGATGGGCAGTATAGGGTGGGCTCAAAACATGGCGAAACGGTGAAAAAATGGAAGGAAATATGTGCAGGCTTCGCCCTTGATAAGCTGCATAATCAAGCCGGAACAAACGCAAACTTGATTTTTGCTTGTAAGGTAGCTTATGGCATGGCAGAGACAGCACCAATTCCGGCAGGACAACAAAATAGCATCCCGCAGCAGTCAGCGCAGCAGATCGCGGACCGGTACAAGAGCGCACTGGAGCTTCCGGAGATGGAGAGACCGAAGCTGTGAACACGAAAACAGCCAAAACACAATATATTGTATCGACCAAGATGTAAACACAATATATAGTTTACTGCAATGTATAAATAGGGTGTACTTAAAATGCACAATGAACAGCACGAGAAAATTTGTGCAATATGACGAACGAAAAGCGGCGTCAACTTCCTCTGACTACTGCCGAAGGCCGAACAACAACAGCGTGATCCGGTGCAGCGGGTCCCATGGGGCGGCGGGCTGACCGGATAGCGTACGGATGAGACGGGGACCCCCTTGGAGGGAAAGCCACCAGGAGCCGGGCGAGCCCCCAAAGCAAATAAAATAACAAAAAGGCCCTTTTCACATGGCAGAGATAGTGATTCGAACACGACAAGCCGTAAGCCTTAACGGTTTCTCTGCCAGCACAAAATAAGGCAATACCAAGAAAGGCAGGTATAAAGAATGAATGAAATGATGCAGAATTTGGGAATAAGAATTGTAATGATACTAACGATCATACACAGTAAAAGATTGTGATTGACGAATCGGGTGCAGCTCCTGATTTCTTTACTGCGGAGAGTTTAAATATGAGCAGAATAAACTTTAGCTGCAATTTCATCCCAGACAGGGAGGGATAATAAAAAAAGAGAACCATTACGGTTCCCTTTTCAGATCGTTGCTATTAAATTTAACAATAATGTCCGGCAATGCTTCGACAGCGATTTGGCAGTCAAGAAAGACCAAAATAGATATCATCTCTTCAGCGGACAACGAATTTCTTGAGAATTTATTTGCCAGTGCTTGCGGTGATGTTCCAAGATGTTCCGCTAATTGGATATTGGTAACTTTCTTCATCCGCATGATTTGTTTGATTTTGTTAGATACCATATAAACACCTCCTAATTACATGATAAACGCAAACGTTACAAAAAGCAATAAAAATTCACTTAAATGTGTATATTTTACTTTACATTGCACACGTTAAAGTGTATAATTGACTTATAAAGAAACGGAGGCGTGTATATATGAAAATAGGGTATGTGAGAGTATCAACAGTAGAGCAGAACGAAGCGAGACAGATGGAGGCATTGAGAGAAGAAGGCGTCGATAAAATTTATATGGATAAGAAGTCCGGAAAGGATTTCAACCGTCCTGAGTACCAGAAGATGATTGCTTCCCTTCAAAAAGGCGACGTACTGGTGATCCATTCCATTGATCGACTTGGAAGGAATTACGAAGAAATTATAGCTGAGTGGAGAAAAATTACAAAAGAGATTGAAGCAGATATCGTTGTCCAGGACATGCCATTACTTAACACCACGCAAAACAAAGATTTAACCGGAACTCTGATTGCCGATATTGTATTGCAGCTTCTTTCATACGTAGCTCAAAGAGAACGCGAAAATATTCGTCAGAGACAGAAAGAAGGAATTGCGATTGCAAAAGCTCAAGGGAAATATAAAGGACGAGCAAAAAAAGAGGTAGACAAAGAACTCTTCGAGAAAACAAAGCAAAGATGGCAGGCTGGGGAAATTACCAAAGTTCAGTTTGCAGAAATCATGGGAGTGTCAAGAGGAACACTATATAAAATGTTGGGAGGGGAACAGTAATGATAGACTTTACAAATAAGTGCGTTATCACAGAAAGCGATGTTGAATCAGCGAAGCTTCTTAAGATGGCAATTTCTCAAGGCTTTGCGCTTCCGAAAGGCGAAAAAGTAATGGAATCATGCAGATTTTTCCGTTTTATCGGAAGCCCGTATAAAAGCGTGATTGCGCTGTCAGCAGTAACACAGGAAATGCGTGATCGAGCTATATTATATTCGCATTTATTCGGGAATGAGTTGGAAGAATTGATGAAAATTTCTGATTTGGCTGCTAGGTGGTGCCGTACATATGGATACAATCATCTCAGTGTATACGCTAATGAAGAAGCTGACATATACACTGGGCGCGGGATTGCTAAAAACAAAGATGGTGCAGTGCAAGATGTGAAAATCAAATTAAATAAGCCACGTAAAATAACGGTAGCTGAGCTTGAAGAAAAGCTAGGTTATCCAGTAGAAATAGTAAGTTGAGGATACATCCTATGAAAAAGAATAATCCACAAGGTGAATCCATTCGTATCCGGTTGCCGTACCAATTGGAGCAAAGACTTATAGCTGAAAAGAACCGAACCGGCAAAAGCGTGTCACAGATCACCCGTGAAGCCTTGACACAGTATTTTCGGAAAAGGTAGGTAAAAGACGATGCTTGAAAAATTTTTTAAAAAACAAAAAAGGTCTTCTGAATGCCATCCGCTTGAAAAGCCTTTAGCTCATGACCGCTCGTACGAGTATCATCACAAGAAAGCTGTTCTGGAGGACGGAATGCTGTACGATACAGAATCGGCGAAAAAGGTTTTTACGGATGAAGCAAGTTTGGAATATATCGCACTCGGAAGAGCAGTGCAAAGAGCTTACTTCTTAACTCCGAACGGAAACTGGTTTTCAGCTGAAGAAAAAATCGAGACTGAAAGCGGAATCACTGATGTCGGCGATTATCGTATACAGGTCACAAAAACCATTTACACATACAGTGATCTTCGAATGGAGCAAAAATACAAGGTTAAAGACCTGATTGGAAGAAATGACTATGAATTATACAAAAAATATTTTGGAGAGGTAGAAGAGGCATGAATAAAGAAAAAGAAATCTATGAACTGTTACCGTCAGAACCAGTTGACGTAGCAGCTATGCTGATAAAAGCAACGATTGTTACGGACGCACCGGTATTCGCACTATCCCCAATGCTTGAAGGCAAAATGGTTGCAATTCCGAAATACGATCCGGTTCAGCTTCAGGAAATCGCAGAGCACCTTCTGGTGTACTGTAACGCACAGGAAAGGGGATACGAAAATGTCTGTTGTGAAGATTGTAAATCCGAATCCATATGACTGGAGGGGGACACAGTGCTTTATTGACGGACATAAAGTACCGAGGGTAAAATCAGTTGATTTTCATGTTTCGGTCGATGAAGTACCGACGTTTAACTTTGAAATGATGGGAAGGCCGGATATCGAAATGGAATGTCTGGCACAGATTAGTGTTAGTTCTAAATCAATTACTGATGCGATTTCAGTTTTAAGACACGAACTGCTTCAACATGGAGAAATATACCAAGGATTCAAATCAAGCCTGAAATCGGCTCTGGAAATCTATTCTACATATGGACTTCCATTTGAACCGGAAGAAGAGACAGCAGAAAAGATTCTTGATTTCATGATTGGAGAAGAACGATGAGGACGATATTCACGATAATCGCACTTGCAATCAATGTTCTGATGTTCGTTTCGGCAAGCTCCGAGATCGTGACAAATAACAACAAAGACAAATGGGAATCTGCCGCTTGTTCGATGATTCTCGTTGGAACTGGAATAAGCGCGATTTTATTTTTGACATCCCTGTGAGGTGAAAAAAATGTTACTTGCATTTCCAATGGTTTTGATCCCGCTGATATTGGTAGAGCGGATTAAAATAATAAAAGCAAAGGTACAGTCCTCGCCGTATGGACTTGGAGGAAGGTTTATCACGGACAGGACGAGGCATGAAATCCCTAGATAGCATGTATCGGTACGGATTTATAATAATGAAACAGATATCCAAAACCAAATTTCCTCCAAATGAGTTACGACTGATACAGGCGTTCCAGGAAAAACATAAATATATCAATGGTGTTTTTGAAGTATATCACGTGCGGCAGGGTTGAGCGACTGCCGCAACATAGCGCATTGGCGAAGCGGTAACGCAGCGGACTTTGACTCCGTTATGCGTGGGTTCGAATCCCACATGCGCCGCTCTGCATCGGGCTTCATCTTCCCTTTGATGCAGATTGGATTTTCTTTTTCCTTTTTTTAACGAAATACCCTTTACCACCTATCGCAACGGCGATGTCTAAAGGAACAGTCAAATGTTCCGGGTGGTTTTAACCTTTGTTGCAGCTGGCGGTCAAGAACTGCAACAGTAGTAAGAAGACAGATATCGCAGCGACCCTGTATCTTTTTGCTACTCAGGAAGCTTAGCTCAGTTGGTCAGAGTAACCGGCTCATAACCGGTCGGTCCTGGGTTCGAGTCCCAGAGCGTCCATTTCTCCCAAAGCTATCCATCCGTTTTATGGATAGAAAAAACTGCCGAATGTGTGTATGTGGGTTGTTTTTCAGAAGGTACGTAACGGCGTAGCCGGATTGAAAAAGCAACTTCCCGTTCGGCACTGTCTCTGAGTTGAATATGTCGCCAATGAGTGCACGTTGACGACAGGGAGTTTTCAAGAGACCTTTTAGGAATAATCCTCCGAAACAACTCCGTGGGACTGACACGGATGAAAACAGTCTAGTGGAAAGCATAACACGATAAACCTATTGCTAACCCGGTGCAATCCGGGTTAAGGCAGGATGGAGAAGTGGAATCTCACAAGGTTCATATCCTTGAGAACGGCGGTTCAAATCCGTCTCCTGCAATTAATTCGTTCGTTCTATGCTGTCAGTGCACGGGCGGTCTATGGTTCAAGCGGATTAAACCCATGGGAAAAGGTTGATGTTTATCCTGAGGACTGCTGGGCAGTACGAAAAGCATATCATTTATATGTTGTGCAAAATGGAAATCATCTCATTCATTTACCGAGGTGATCAGCCGTGGTAAGCGGCACGGAATGTAGCTCAGTGGTAGAGCAACGTATAAACTATGCGTCGCAGGTTCGATTCCTGCCATTCCGATTCCGGTAAATTGCCATTATCGGAAAGCATTTCCAAAATGCTCAAATTTACCTTCTGATTGGTTCCGGTGGTTCACGTTGGGTGACGATGCGTGGTTCAAGTCCACCCGCCGGACTTTTTTATTTTTGGTAGTAACATTATGGAAAAAGATCATTGTTGCACATGCAAATGGTACGCACTGGAAGAAGGTGTCTGCTGTAATGGTGAAAGCGAACATCGTGCAGATTTCAGATACTTGGATGACAGTTGTGAATGTTGGGAGGGTATTGAAAATGAGTAAAATATCAGTGCTGTACATGGCGGTTGATTATAAAGATGCTCACGATTTTTTGATATGGTTAATTTATAAAACACGTAGTGATATACCAATAGTAAGGTTCGACAGAAAAAGATACTTGTTGGAGACAGATAAATGCGTTGTTGGAACATTCATCTTAAACCACCCATGTAGGGGCAGAGCACTTCGCAATAGCGCTGATTTTTTCTTGCAGAGCAATAAACCATTTGAAGCACGATTGAGAATAATTAAAGACTTATATTGGTCATCACTACAAGGGATTGCAGAACTTGGAATTAACGCAAAAGAAATTACAAAAGAGCAGCTTATTAAACTGCTGATATACGGAGATACGGAATGAAAGTATTTGGTAAAGAAATCAAAGACGAATGTTCCAAATGTGGAAACATCCTTGAGTGCGAATTGTTTCGTCAGGGGCATGGAATAAAACAGGAACGTGAGAACATAGCAAAGATGATCAAGTGCCAGATGAATCACAGGGAGGAAAGAGAGAAATGAACGAACTGAAGGTATTAAATGAGCAGGAAGTGTTAGGAAAACAGTTTAAGGTTTACGGAACAGCAGAGGAACCACTGTTTGTGGCGAATGATGTTGCGGATTGGATTGAGCATAGTAACGTAACAGAAATGCTTAGAGGAATTGACGATGATGAAAAACTGGTCTCAACAATCCTTAGGGCAGGTCAGAACAGACAAATGAATATGCTTACCGAGAACGGACTTTACGAAGTCCTGATGCAGTCCAGAAAGCCGATCGCAAAGCAGTTCAAGAAAGAAGTCAAAGAGATTTTGAAGACTATCCGTAAGCACGGCATATATGCTACAGACAATGTGATCGATAACATCTTGAATAATCCAGATTTCGGCATCGAGCTTCTGACTAAACTGAAAGAGGAACGTGCTGCAAGAGTAGAAGCTGAGAGAAAGAATGCTATCCTGATGCACGTCAACAAAACATATACCATTACTGAAATTGCCAAAGAGTTGGGGCTGAAATCAGCAATGCAGCTAAACCGAATTCTGGCAGAGAAAAAGATACAGTATCAGGTCAATGGTACGTGGTTAATGTACTCCAATTACAGTGACTGCGGATATGAGGAAATCAAACAGGAAGTATTGGATTCTGGAAAAGTAATCTACCACAGGCGAATCACACAGATGGGACGGGAGTTTATTCTTGGTTTGTTTGAGAAAACGGCTTGATTGCGAAAGGAGAATTACCATGATTGAAAAGCTCTTCAATCTCTATATAAAGCACAAGACAAAGAATCTTACAAGGATTCCGTTGTTCACAATGACTTTTGATTGGAAGAAGTTTCAGAAAGACGGTAAAAAAGATAGTTGCATAATGTACACGATACATCCGGATATTGCAAAGGACCCAATCTTAAAAGAAAAACTCAGTGAATGTGTGGATTATATCCGTGATAACTACGATATGGAAATATTTACCAAGATTTGATGGGAGGAAACCATGAGAATTGAAGATATGAAGAACTGGACGGTAGATCAGCTGAAGAAGGAAGTTGTCCGACTATCTGAAGAATGTGAGAAAAGACAGCATGAAATTTTGGATTTACAAGAACGCCAGATTGAGCTGGAAAGAGATTGTGATGTGATGATGATGTATGGAGAACCTGAATTAATTAACGATGCGCAACCAGATAAAAAGGAGACAGATTTTACTGCAAGCTTAAAAATGTATAAAAATCAGCACCAGTCTGACTGTATCACAATCAATCAGCTTCAGACCGCATTGGACGTACTTGTTGACCGATATGCAAATCTGAGAAAGATTCATGGGGTAGGCTAATATGAAAGAATTTAAAACAGCATCTGGAACGATCAAAATTAAAGAAATAATTCCATTGAATACATGGAAATTTCCAATTGAAGTGAACGGACGACTTAAAACAATTAAAAAAGTTTTGAAAAAAGAGCCATGCGTAAAAGATATTATACATATTATATTCAAAGAAATAGTTTTTTTTGATGGAGAACTTGCAACACAACTATCAAATGAACAATGGCTTGCTTATACCTTGCGATGTGAAAGTGGTTGCACGAAAATAACAACGAAAAAGCTAATATTGGAAGAACCGTTCTATGACGTGGAACAAGCCAAAACATTGATTTACGGGATTGAAGCCGAGGGAGAATATGACATATCAAATAATTATCTACGAATGCACGGAATCCCTATGGTACGTAGAGTTGCAGGACGAAAAGGAGTGAGAAAAAATGAGCATTAAATCAGCATTTGAATCTGAGGGGATAGATTTCTCTCAAGTAATGAATCCACCGGAGCCGTGGGACGAACAGGCATTAATAAAAAACATAAAAGGAAGCGTATGGGCGTGCTGCCCGTTTTGCCAGAAAAAGGCACTTCCAATTAGCCTAGAGACAAAGATTCAGCATCTTAAATTGAAGTGTAAGGGGAGCAATTGCAAGAAAGAGTTTGAGGTGAATATATGAAATATGGTGCAGTGAATTATCCCATTAAGATTATTGATGAAGAAATCATTAATGCACTGGCAGACATTGAAATACATCATGAAGAAGATAAACGAATTGTTTTGGTAGAATGCGTCATGAATTACACTGATCTTCCGGAGGAATGCATTCTTGAAATTGGATATCTTAAAAGAAAATTCAAACTCGTGCATATCGACTCAGCTACAACAGGATCTGGAATATATAAACTTAAATTCATATTTGAGCGAGTAGAAGATATAAATAAAAAAGATGAGTGGTGGGATTCGTTTAGAAGCATTGTGAGGTGAGCAAATGATATGGAATGAAGAAATATCTTTTGATGGATTCCAAAAGAAGATTGATGAGTGGTACAAGGATAAAGACTTTGAACTGTGCGATCCACCAATCAGTGCTCAATTTGCTTTAGACTTGGTTTTCAAGACGTTGGTAGACGATAAAGAAGATTATCCGTATCTCACAACTATGCCTGAAAACACAGAACAGACGAACAGCATTATGCTTGATTTGATTCTTCGGAAATACAGCCGCAAATATAGAAAATACTTGAAATTAAAAAAGAAAAATAAATAAATCAGTCAAAGAGCCACATGAGAGCCAGACTAAATCCTAAGAAGAAAGGAGGTCTGGCTCTATTTTTATGCAAAAATTTACAGAAGGCTCATTTGAATGGTATCGGGCAGTCTTAAATCAAATCATCAGTGGAGATATGTCTGTTTACCAGAATCAGAAAGACTGCCTTGATCTGTTATTAAACATGAACATTGATTTGCCGTTTACGGAGAATTTAGAAGCACGGCAAATGGCAATAAAAGTAAGTAAGTATGCTCATAATGTAGCCGCAAGACAAGCTGCATTGACGGGAAGCGGTAATTTTGATGATATCTACTGGCAGTATTTGCTGCTGGAAGCTCCATGGTTATTCGAGAGTTATCTGTACTACATGGAAAAGAACAGGCAGCCACGCAGAAAATTCTACGAGCCGAGAAAAAAGACATTAAATGTTCTCGTACAGGATCTGCAGGACTTAGAGGACGGAAAGATTGAGTTTCTTGGCGTGTCTATGCCGCCCCGAACCGCAAAGTCAACCACCTGTATATTTTTCCTGTCCTGGATAATGGGTAAACGCCCGAACAGCCATAACGCTATGAGCGGTCACAGCGGAATCCTTGCCGATGGATTTTACGGAGAAATACAGAACCTTATTTCGACACCAGAATATACTTTCAACGAAATCTTTCCGTCTGCAACTCTTGAAAAGAAATCGGCAGAGAAGAAAGAAATCAACCTTGGCGCACCGGACCGATTTTCGACGCTGACTTGTCGTGGTATTGATGGAACATGGACAGGTTCCGTAGATATATCTTCAGACGGTTACTTATATGTGGATGACCTTGTTCGTGACAGAACTGAATCATTAAGTCCAACACGTCTGGAAAACCGGTATCAGGATTATCTGAACGTTCTGGTTGACCGTAAAAATGACGGTGCACGAGAATTAATGGTCGGAACACGATGGAATGTCATGGATCCTCTTGGAAGAGTGGAGACTGAAAAGAAAAATAATCCACGGTACCGCTTTAGGAAGATTCCGGCATTGAATGAAAATGGTGAATCCAACTTTGATTATGACTACGGCGTAGGATTTTCTACAAAATACTATGTGGATATGAAGTCAAGACTGGATGCTAATGAATGGCAAGCCAAATATCAGCAAAATCCATTTATCCGTGAAGGAATCCTTTTTCCGGAAGATGGACTTCGGTACTATAATGGAATACTTCCGGAAGGTGACAGCCGTGTTGTTACTGCCTGTGATGTTGCATGGGGCGGTGGGGATAGTCTTTCAATGCCTATTGGGCGAGAATACGAAAATGGAGATATCTATATTTTTGACTGGGTATTCAACAAAGGAACGAAAGAAGTTACCCTTCCACTTGTTGTTGGAAAAATCATTGGAAACGAGATACGACAGATTAACTTCGAGGCAAACAACGGTGGTGATATGTACAAGATGTACGTGGATGAAAAACTTAAAGAACAGAAGTATAAATGTAGCTGTACATCCAGCCGTGCACCGGGGAACATGGAGAAAATGTCTAAGATCATCGCATATTCAGATGATATAAAAAGAAACTTTATTTTTCTGGATGAAGAACATCGAAGCAAAGAGTATCAAGCAGCTATGGACGAACTTACTTTCTTTGTTCAACTTGGAAAGAATGTGCATGATGACGCACCGGACGGCCTTACTCAGCTCCAGATGTTTATAGAAAAAGGAAATGTAGGTACAGTGACGGCTATGCGCAATCCATTATGGGGAGGGAGAATGAGATGAACACACGACAATATCTTGAGCAAGTGCAAGATTCTGATAGAAAAATACAGAACAAAATACAGGAAGAATACCGCTTAAGGCTTTTGGCAACCAGTATATCTTCTTTTTCAAATGGAGATAAAGTGCAGACTTCCGGTGGGAAAGACCGTGTTGGTGATGCTGTAACCAGAATTGTTGAATTGCAACAGGATATAGCATCTGATGTCAAGGAACTGGCAGAATTGCAAATGAAAGTTTCCGGAGATATCAATGACATGGAAAACTCCATGTACTCATCCTTACTCCATAAGAGATACATAGAATTTAAAAATCTGGTCACGGTCGCAGACGAGATGGGATATTCCGTACAGCATATCCGTTCCTGCCATGGAAAAGCCATTGAAGCCCTACGGAAACAAAAGCATTTTGAAAGTTAATATGTTTTAATATGGAATCATATGTTCTATGTATAATATAATGTAACCTGTAAAACGAGCATCGGAGAATAATCCGGTGCTTTTTTAATGCCCGAAAATGGGAGGTGTAGGCAGTGGGCAGAAATAAAATGAATTTCATTGACTTATGCCGGGGCGAGTTTGGTCGCAAAATTGCCTATACCGGTGTAAACCAGATTACAACAGCAAACGTCAGAAAAGTTGTTTCTGATACAATTGGCACTCATAACCGGAATAGGGTATTGATTGACTATTTGTACCGGTACTACAAAGGAGACCAGCCGATTCTCTATAGAGAAAAAGTGGTGCGACCGGAAATCAACAACCGTGTATGCGAGAACCATGCGCTGGAAGTTGTCCGCTTCAAAGCATCACAGACATACGGCGAACCTATCCAGTATGTGTGCAAAAAGAAAAAAGCAACAGAAGAAGCAAATGAGCAGGTGGATTTATTTAATGACTATCTGGATGAAGCAAATGCAGAAGCTAGAAACATTGAGCTAGGTACTTATCAAAGCGCTGTAGGAACCGCATACAAAGCAATTTTGAAAGAAGATGACTGGACAAGCGACAGTGAGTTACCGCCGTTCCGGATTTTTATACCGTATCCGGGGGATTGTTACATTGTTTATTCCCGTAAGAACGGAAAACCGATGCTCTCGGTTCAGATTCTTAAGGACGAGAACGAACAACAATATTATTTGTGTTTTTCAACAAAACAATATTTTGAAATTCAGAATGGGCAGATTACAAAAACCGGCATCAATGGTTTTGGCGGAATCCCGGTAGTTGAGTACCCGAATAACCACGATCGTCTTTCTGATATCGAAATTGCGATAACCATGTTTGACACTATGAACAACATGCAGTCGAACAGAATGGATGGCGTAGAACAGTTCGTGCAAGCTCTTATGAAGTTTAAGAACTGTGAGATTGATGAAAGCGAATTTCTGAAAATGATTAAGCTTGGTGCGATCTCTGTAAAGGATACTGGAAATGGTTGCCAGTCAGATGTTGACCTGATGACCGCTGAACTGAATCAAACAGAAAGCCAAGTTGCAAAAGACGATATCTACAGCAACATGCTTATTGTTGAGGGAATGCCGGATAGACAGCAACAATCGTCTGGCGATACCGGTCAAGCTGTATATCTCAGAAATGGATGGGATTTTGCAGAACGCAGAGCAAAACTGGATGAACCATTTATCCGGGAAGCTGAGAAAACAAGTGCCAGAATCATTCTAAATATCATCCGACAGACCACAAAGGATATTTCAATCTCAACACGAGATTTTGATGTAAAGATAACCAGAAACCCGACAGATAACATGCTTGTCAAAGCACAGGCTCTTGACTATCTGTTTAAAAATAAAATTCATCCGCTGATTGCATTGATTACCTGCGGACTTTTCAGCGATCCACAAAAGGTATATGAAATGAGTTTGCCTTACTTGGGAACTGTATATCCCGAACTGGTAGACCCGGACGCAGAAATGCAAAAAGCGCAACAATTGATTGGTAAAAACGGTCAGAATCCGGTTGTAATTGATTCAACGGTAAATTCTTCGGCTATCAATCAAAACTCGTAAATTCAATTATCAAAGGAACCAAGGAATAACATCCAAGGTTCCTTTTTTAATACACAAAAATAATGCAACAGCCCGTGAGCGTAAATCGGGTACAGATCATGTGCGGAGCGAACCGTGTGAAAAAGTGTGATGGTCTGAAAGAAAGGAGATTTCTATGACAAGAGAACAGGCAAAACAGGTACTTATTGGTTTTGGAATCGAGGAACCGTCTGAAGAACAAGTGACTAAATACCTTGATTCTGTTGAAGCGGAGACAAAGAAAGTGAAGGAAAAAAACACTTCTCTGAAAGAAAAAGCCGATAAAGCAGATGACCTTCAAAAGGAACTGGACGATTTGAAAGCCCAGAACATGACGGATGCTGAAAGACAGGAAGCAGAGCGGCAGAAGGAAAAAGCAGAAAACGAAAAGAGGATTTCCGACCTGGAAAAAGCACTTGCTGAATCCAACAGGAAAGCACTTTCCAGTGAGATTACATCTGCTTTCGCTAATGCGGGACTTTCCACAGAAACATACGCAAGTGCTATCAAAGCATTTTCCTCCATGCCGGCAGATAAGTCTGAAGACGTAATGAAAGAAGTCAAAACTTTTGTTGATGGAATTTCCGAAGCAAATAAAGCGGCTCTGGATAACGCAAAATCTGAATGGGAGAAAGCAGTTCTTGACAATACTCCGAATCCAGGTGGCGGAAATTCAGACAAGGGACAGAAAAAAGATGATAACGATAGCCCAGCAGCTAAGTACGCAAAAGCTTACTCAGCACGCATGAACCCCAAAACAGAACCGGCAGGCGACAATGCACCGGTTAATTTTTAAGTAAGTAAAGGAGATTTAGATTATGGCTTTTATGAAAACAAAACAGTATGAGTCAACTCCCAACATTCTCGAATCCGAGGTTGGACTTGTACTGAAAACTTACACAGCAGACGCAACAAATGCAACGGCAGTAAATGATAAAAAAATCATCAAAGCAGGTTCCGTGTATCCGACAAATGGGACTGATGCAAAAGGAATCGTGTTTGAAGATGTCGATATGACAGATGATGCTAAAAGACCAATTTCCGTGATCGTAGCAGGACGTGTCCTTGAGAAAAGGCTGCCGGTCACAGTCGACGAAACTGCAAAAACAGAGCTTACCGCGCAGGGAATTGTTTTTGTAACCACAACAGACCCAGTATTTTAAGGAGGTATAACCAATATGCCATACAATGTATTAGAAGCTATTACAGCAGAAGAAAGATTAAATTTCGCTCAGAATTTTTCTGTGGCAAGACCTGGTATCCTCGATACCATTTTCCCGGATGTAAAGACACCGTTTTGGAAAGCCGAATATTACAGACTTATGGCTGGACAACGACTGCCGGAGGTAGCATTTGTTCACGCTCTTGATACCGAAGCAGAAATCGGTTCCAGACCAGGATTTGAGAAAGTTCTGACTGAAAAACTCTTTATCAAGAGGAAAATCAATCAGTCAGAGCGTCTCCAGGAAGCTATCGAAAACGGTGTTCCGGATAATGAGACTCTTACAAACTTCGTTTTTGACGATGCGACAAACCTGTTTGAAGGTGTTGTTGGAAGGGCAAACATCATGAAAGGCCAATTCCTTTCAACCGGTATGGTAAAAATTGATGAAAACAATGTGAAAATGGACATCGATTATGGCGTACCAAGTTCTGCAAAGGTTGCTCTTACCGACTGGTCCAAAGTAGATGCAGATATCATGGGCGATATTCAGAAGATGGTAACTGTAGCCGAGGATTCCGGATACGTAGTAACAAATGCGGTCACATCTCTGAAGATGATCAATTACATGAGAAACAACACAGCTATGCAGACAGCTGTTCTGGGAGCTGCGAATAAACGTCTCCTTACCAGACAAGAGCTTGCAAATCTGCTCATGCAGGAGTACGGAATCACTGTTGGTCGCTGTGATGAGAAATTCCGTTACAGAAAAGCAGACGGAACTCTGATGACTGGAAGATACTTCAAAGAGGATGTGTTCACTCTTTATGAAGCTGATGCAGGCGGTTCTTTCGGTACTGGACTTTGGGGACCAACACCGGAAGAGAACGAATACAGGCAGTTCATCCAGGAAGAGAATCGTTCTTTCGTTACTCTTTCCATGTGGGCTACACAGGATCCAGTTGCCGTATGGACAAAAGCATCTGGTATGTTTATTCCGGTAGCACCGAAAGCCAACGGCGGTATCGTTATCGGTACAAAGGGGGAATAAGCGGGCATAGCCTTGATGAAAACAGCCAGTCACCGTCTGTAGCTAGTGTTTTATACAAGTATACAGAAAGCGAGCTGTCCAGTATGACTGTGGCTCAACTGAGACAGCTTGCAAGTGACAATGGTTATGCCCTGACTTCCACAAACAAGGCTGGTATTATATCAGAAATTATAGCACAGCAAGGGTAGGTGAAATGGCATGGACGAACAGCTTACAAGCGATCTGACAACATATCTGGAAGGTGATGAACTGACCGCAAGGATGATTCCCTTAGCAGTCAAAAGAGCTATTCGGTCATTCCAGAAAAAGCGCAATTATCCTGAGAGTTATACGGAAGAAAACATCAATAAAGATATGGACAAATGCTATGATTGTATTTTTGACTTGGCTCTTTATTTTCTTGTGAAACAGGGAGTTGAGTTTGAAACATCTCATTCGGAAAATTCTGTAAATGCAGGATGGAACTCTGAGACAGAGATATTTGTCAATCACGGCGTTTTTCCCTTTGCCAGAGGAATCTGACAGAAAAAGTAGGTTGAGAACGTGACGCATTTCCTCCCAGGCGTTGCTGGGGTACTTCATTATGAGGTGGGAAGAAGTACAAAAAAATGTAATGGGAGTGAAGGAGAGTAGCGATGGGATGTGAACAGAATTGCTTTAACGAACACCGCTTAGAAGAATTGGAAAAAGTTGTTCACGAAATGAAAGAGAAACACTCTAAACGTGACGGTATTTTTTTTGAACGTATCAATGCGCTTGAAACCAAAATTGTCCTTTACAACAATGATCTCGGGCACATAAAAGATACGGTGGATGAAATGAATGATAATTTAAAATCCCTCATGGAAGCCCCGGGAAAACGCTACGATACGATTGTTGTTTGCGTTATTACGGCCGTGATCGGGGCTATAGTAGGGTTTGCATTAAGCGGTATCTTTCCGGCATAATAAGCAATTCCACTTGTAAGGGAGGCGGTGGGATTATGAATTATACAGACTTTTCAGAAGATGAAAGAAAGTTTTATCTAAGCGAATCCGGGTTTGATTCCCGAGAAAAAGAATTTTTCCGGTTGAGAGTTTATGAGGAAAAGACGTTGTTTGAAACAGCAGAGATTATGGGGTATAGTCCAAGAACCATTGACCGCATAAACCGAAAAGTAAAAAAGAAGATTGTTAAAGTTGCCCCGATGTATTATCGGGGCTTTTCTTTGTATCATGGCGAAAATATGGCGAAATAGTGTCGTTCAAATACTTAGGTTTCTCTCATATAATGTAAGCATAGAGAAAAGCTTACAGAGATGGGAGGAACACACTATGGCATTTTATCCATATTATCCGCAACCATTGAATCCATACCCACAAACACCGGTACAACCGTATCAAGATAGATTGACACAGTTGCAGAACAACTACCAACAGACAATGCCTTATGGGCAGGCACAAATGCAACAACCGGTACAGCAGATGCCACAGATTTCCGGACTTCCGGGACAGATGGTTGACGGAATCGACACTGTAAAAGCAAAGGATGTGGATATGACTGGAAATCCTGTCTATTATCCAAAAACAGATGGTACAGAAATATATAAAAAGCAACTACAGGCAGATGGGAAAAGTAGGATTTTTGTTTACCGACTTTTAAATCCAGACGAACAGCAACAACCGAAATTAGAAGAAAAACCGATTGATATAGAGGCTATGTTTAATCAGCTTCGGAACGATGTTTGTTCCGAGATTTCTGAAATAAAGAATATGTTCCCGACACAAATGTCGGAAACATCGGAAGCTAAACAGCAGAACGGAGGTAAACAGAAATGAATTTCAATCCAAACGTCATGATGAAAAAGCAAGTTGAAAGAATGATTTCTCAGAGGTTCGGAAGTGTTGATAACATGATGAACGATATGAGTAAATTTGCAGGAAACAACCCAACATTGAAAAATGCTTTGGATCTGTATAAAAAAGGTGATACAGACCAGTTACATCAGATTCAGCAAAATGTATTTAATGAAAAGCACTTATCTCCAGATGGAATTATTCAGAAATTTCTTGGATTATAACACTTCCCCATGATTGGGTGATTTAAAATCGCTACAATTTGGGATGACAGCCGCGGATGTCTCCTATTGTAAATAAAATTTATAAGGAGACTAAAAACATGATGAATGGTTCTAATTACAGTCTTAGCGACATTGCAGCTGCTACAGGCTCTAATAACCGTGCCAATGACATGTGGGGCGGCGATGGTTTTTCACTTATTTGGCTCGTACTGATCTTCGCAATCTTCGGATGGGGAGGTTTCGGCGGCTGGGGCGGTGGCTTCGGCGGTAATGGTGGAAACGGTGCTAATGGTGCCGGTTTCCAAGGATGGGCTACACGTGCCGATATCAACGAGGGCTTCGCTCTTAACGATATCCAAAACGGTATCAGAGGTATTCAGCAGGGTATCTGTGACAGCACATATGCACTTAACAATACCATGCAGAGTGGCTTCAACGGCATGAACGTTGGAATGCTTCAGGGCTTCAATGGCGTTCAGCAGGCAATTAACGCTGATACTGTAGCCGGTATGCAGAATACCAATGCACTCCAGGCACAGCTTGCAAACTGCTGCTGTGAAACAAGGGAAGCTATCCAGGGTATCAACTACAACTTAGCTACCAACACTTGTGCTCTTCAGAACACAATGAACAACAACACCAGAGACCTTCTGGAAAATCAGAACAGCAACACCAGAGCAATCCTTGATTTCTTGACAAATGATAAGATTGCAACATTACAGGCAGAGAACTCTGATCTGAAACGTGCTGCATCTCAGGATCGCCAGAGCGCACTTCTTACAACTGCAATGGCATCTCAGACACAGCAGTTAATCAATGCAATCAATCCGGCAGCTATCCCGGCATACGTTGTTCCGAATCCGAACACCTACTACGGTGGATGCAACGGATACAACAACGGTTGCTGCTAAGTAACTCACCCTTAGAGGTTGACTAATTCTAAGAGGTGGGTTACGGCTCACCTCTTATTTGATTGAGAGGTAGAAGTATGAGTTGTAAAAATGTTTGTAAACTCTGCAATCATCTTGTGATAAGCCAAGCTGTTGCGTTTACCGGTGGTAATCTTATGATTACACTTCCAGCAGGTAGTTATAACAATGGTGAAAAATATTGCATTGTGATTGCACAGAGCATACCAGAAACCACTACGATTAACGCTCCGGTGGTGATTCAGATAGGAACGGGAACAACCCTGTATCCATTACAGAATCGTTGCTGTGCACAGGTTACGGCTTGTGGCGTAAGAACCAGAACGAAGTACGCAACCAGAGTAGCTACGAGTGCAACTGGTGGAGTATTCAAGATGTTAGGGAATCCGGCTTGTAGTCCGAATAACAATTTGACAGCAATTAATGGTACAGCCCCAACAGCAGATACACCTGTTACACAGGCTGTTAGAAAGGGGGCACTGTAATGCATAAAGTTGCAATGGAAATGGGAAAATGGGCTATGGAAAAAGCCAAGACGCATGGCTTCGATAATCTCAGTGCTCAAGACTGGGACGATCTGAAGGACTGCATGGAAGCTGTAAAGTGTGCAATTTGTGCAGACAAAGATTACAGAATCGTAGAAGCTATGGATGAATGCGAACAGGAAGAAAAGTATCTTGGACGCATGGGATATGACAGATATCGTTATTCCAATGGCAGATTTGCCCCAAAGGGCAGAGGAAGCCGTATGGGATATAAGCCGTACCTGTACATGGAAGATGATGACTGGATGGAAGAGTATCTGAACAATCCAGAGTTTGAACGCAATATGTACCGCATGGGTTATCATCCGGATCGCAGTAACATGAGGATGGATGGAACGAACCGTCAGCAGTCCAGATACGGCGAAACCTATGACAGATACAGCGAGAATCGCAGGCATTACCATGATTCCAAAGATGCAGATTCAAAACAGAAGATGGACAGTTCAATGAAAGAGTACACGCAGGATGTTATCCGTACCATGTCTGAGATGTGGTCGGATGCAGATGCGACCCTTAGACAGCAGATGAAAACTGATCTGACTAAGCTTCTTCAACAGATGAACTAAAAACAAGGCCCTTGCTACAGAAATGTGGTAGGGGCTTTTTGGTTTAAAGGCGGTGGTTTTATGCTAAGACAATTTTACATGAACGGGCAAAAATGGAAAGTTCGGTTCACTTATCCGGAGAATCCAGTGCTGGTTGACCGTACAGGTACTATGACCTGCGCTGTGACGGATGGAAACACAAGAATTATTTGGATTTCTGACGCTATTTCGGACGAATTTCTCACAAGGGTAGTTTTACATGAACTGAGTCATGCAATGATGTTTTCAAGTGGATTTCTTAAAGAACTACATAGACTTGTACCACGTGAGAATTGGGTAGAAGTAGAAGAATTGATTGCCAATCTGATTGCCGACAAAGCAAGGCAGATTTTTGAAATCGCATATGAGATTGTAGGGGATGAAGCGATACATTTTGTTCCGTATCTACTGGAAAAAGTGGCGTAGGACAGATTGTTTCTTATTGCGGTGACCAGAGATATTTTTGGAAATCAATTTATATATGCGCCCCCCCTGTCAGAACAGAAAGGATATTTGTATGAGAATTTTAAAATTTAAAGTTGAAAACCAAAAAATATACCAAGACCCAAGTTGCGATTTTACTGGACTTGTAAAAGGAACTTCTGGATATTTAAAAGCGTTCTTTTCTTTTTCACCTGAATGGAATGGATGCAAGATAGCAGCTTCTTTTTGGCGGATGGACAAAGAATATCCGATATTGGTACAAAATGGACAATGTGAAATTCCATCTAAAGCTCTTGCGTGGGATTATTTTGGGGTTTCGGTCACAGGTATAAAAGACAACGGTAAATTTATTATAACATCAGATAAAATAACGATTCCACAACGGGGGTAGAAAAATGACATCAGCACTTGATTTACTTATGGATTCAGATTCAACAGCAGAAACAACTACATTATTAGAAAGCAACGGAATATGCACAATTGACTCCAAAACACGAACTATTTTTGTGCCTTCAGAAATCGTAGTTGGGGCGGTGCAATCTGACAAAAATGCAGAACGAATTAAATTTTCTTGCCCGAAGATAGTGGGAGATAATCTTGATTTATCAAAATTTTCAATTCGAATCAACTTTGAAAATGTAAGTAGCGTAGATCCAGACATTTCCATAAAAGACCAATACATTTGTGAAGATGCTTCTATAAACGGAGATAACATAACATTTTCATGGGTTATTGGAAAAAACGCCGCGCGATACATGGGAACAATAAGATTCATTGTCTGCGCTGTTAAGACAGATTCTGATTCAAATATCAGTATTGAATGGAACACTACCGTAGCGCAAATTCCTGTTTTAGAAGGAATCGAAGTTGACCAGCCATCTCTTGATGAAAACAACAAAGATATAATTAATCAACTTCTGGCTATTACCAAAACTGCATCTGACGAGGCGGTGAAAAATGTAAATTCTGCAAAAGAACAAGCCATTACGGACATTCAGAATGTTTCACAGCCAGATAAAACTCTTACCGTTGAAGGCGGTATTGCCGATGCAAAAGCCACAGGAAATGCGATTAGTTCATTAAGGGAAGATATTGGCGATAAAAAAGCCTTATATGCTATCGAGCATACTTGGATTGACGGCAAATTTGTCAGCGAATACAGCCAAAGAATTGATTATATAGGCAGTAAAATCGCATATATCGCAGATGCTACACCTTTGATTGATAAGACGATACATGTAAAAACGTGTGCGTTCGGTGATATGGCATATGTTGTAAGCGATGCATCTTGGAAATGTTTGTTAAGCGGAAAAAGTGGAAATACATCTGCTGTCGAAGAGCCTTGGGAATTCGATATTACCATTCCTACAAATGCGAAGTACATTCAGATTTCATACTCAACTCGTTATCCTTCAATCGAGTTTGAAATGTATGAGGAAAAAGGCACACTTTTTGAGATGGTCAAAAAGATTGATGATAATTTGAACGAAGTACCAAACGAAAATCCGTTATCCGTCATCAGAAAAGATGCAGGGCTTTTACACGTATTTAGAAAAGTTGGTTGTATCGGTGATAGCCTTTCAAGTGGTTGTTGCGTGTTCAAAAATGCTCAAGGAATAGAACAGGGAGCAGATTTATATGAATTTTCTTGGGGGCAGTACCTTGCGAGAATGACAGGTAATACCTACTACAATTTCTCAAGAGGTGGATGGAGTACAAGGGATTGGTTGACCGGTGACCTTGGTGGAAACCTTGCTTTTGATGGAAATCATGCTTGCGATTGTTATTTTATCGGTCTTGGACAGAATGACAACAATCAGAGTATTCCAGTTGGCACAAGGGGAGATATTAATCTTTCAGACCCTGCACAGAACGCAGATACCTACTACGGCAACTACGGAAAAATAATTCAGAAGATACAAGTACGTTATCCAAAGGCTAAAATCTTTGTAATGACAGACCCACTCGACAAGGCATCAAGTCCAGAGAATAACGGATATAACGATGCCGTCAGAACGATTGCTACAATGTTTAATAACGTGTATCTGATGGATTTATACAGATATGGAAAAGAAATGTATGACTACTACGGAGCAAATCTTTTGAGCATTAATAAGAGATATGCACATTTCAATGCCGTAGGTTATTATCTTTGTGCGTTGAACATTGCAACATACGCAGATTGGATTATGAGAAAAAATCCTACAGAGTTTTTAGAGGTTGAGTTTATCAATACTGATATGTACTACAACTAAAATCTCAACTATCTTAAAGGAGATAAAATATGATATTGGTAAGCAAGGAATTGCTTTGCAATGTAATTAATAATGTCAAACTTGAAGATGCGCATGACAATCCGATGGCATTATATAGAACGGTTTTGAAACTGATTGATGAAATGCCGAGTATTGTGGCAAGTGAAACAGAAAAAACGGAATTGCTTGGTAAAATCTCAGCTATCTAAAAAGATAACTGACAAAATTACTGAACTAAAGGGCGCTTTAATTAATTTATCTTAAATTAAAAAAAGTCCCCAGAACTGAGGAACTGGGGACCGGAAGATTATGAAATCTGGGGATACGTCGTTCCCTGATTTCTGCATAAGAATAACACGAAAATTAATTTCTGTCAATGGAGGGTGCATATATGAGAGGTAGACTTCGCCAAAAACAATTCATATGGATTTCAACAGTAACAGAAAAAAACAATGGAATGGATAAAACACTTGTCTATTCAAACCCGCAAAAAAAGAACATTTCAGTATCAGCAACAGCCGGTACGCCAGAAGAACTGTCTGCCGGAATTGTTCCCGACTATGACCGGTACATTACGGTTTTTGACCGAACATTTCAGCCAAAAGAAGGCAACGTCTTGTGGATTGATGTCGTGCCGGAAATTAGGGAAGACGGAGCACTAATCCTTGATGGAGATAACAGCCCGACTGTTCTTCCAGACTACAGGCTTAAGAGAATCCTTGATACTCAAAAAGGACAAGTTGCCCGATATGGAATAGCGAAAATCGGTGGCAACAATGAGTAGGAAAACAATCCGGTGCAGTTTGAACCATAATTCTTTGCAGTCTGCGATTCATCAGTTGGAAGCATACCGGAAAGATATTCAAAGGAAGAACCAGATTTTTGTTGATAAACTGGCTCAAGAGGGAATACAGGTTGTCCAGACCACGATGGAATCTGTTCCGACTGAGGAAAAAGGTTCTTACTACACGGAAGTTATTAATAACGGACATGGCGATATTGTTGGTGCAGCGGTCCGGCTTTCTGGGAACAAGGTTCTTTTTATCGAGTTTAGCGCCGGTATTTCCTATGGAACGGACAGCTATCCATTACCGTCTGGCGCTGATTATGGTGTTGGTACTTATCCAGATCAAAAACACGCCTACGACCCAAACGGATGGTGGTATGTGGATGAAAGCGGACAAAAACATCATTCTTATGGTAACAGGGCATATATGCCAATGTACCATGCGGAAGAAGCTATCATTATTCAGATACGACATATTGCAAAGGAAGTGTTTGGAAGTTAAACATCCTATACTAAAATATGGAATCATATGACGCATATTTTGTACAATTAAGATGCGAAGCATCTACCGGAAAGGTAGGTGCTTTTTTCATGCCAAAAAAATAAATCATAAAAGGAGAAGTGAATTTATGTTGGTAGAAATCATTGGTAAAAGATACGAAGAAAAAATCGTAACCACAAGCCGAAAAATAGCAGAGGGTTTCGAGAAAAGACATTCCGATGTACTGAGAGATATCGAAAATCTGGGATGTTCGGAAGAATTTAGACAACGAAATTATGCGTTGTCCTCTTATACTTCGGAACAAAACAAAAGACTTAAAGAGTACATCGTTACAGAAGATGGATTTACAATTCTTTGCATGGGCTATGGCGGCGAAAGGGCTATGGAGTTTAAAGAACGCTACATCGCAGAGTTTAATGCAATGCGTGATGAATTGAAAAAGATTCACGTAGAGCGTCAGCAATGGCAAATTGAACGTGATAAAGGCGTAGTTATCAGACATATTCTTACAGATACAATTAAAATGAAGATATCTGACAGCCCGAATAAGAAATTTGCATATCCAAATTACACAAATTTGATATACAAAAATATATTCGGAAAGACAGCAAAGGAAATAGAAATCGAACTTGGCGTTAAACCCAAAGAAGCTGTTAGGGATTATTTTACAGGTGAAGACTTAGCAAAAGTGCAAAGCATGGAGATGCTTGTAAGTAGCCTTATTAACTGTGGCTGGGGATATCAGCAGATTAAAGAGTTTATTCAAACACAAACTCAAAACATGCTAGAACAGGCAGGGTGATTAAATGCCGGAAATATTAAAAAACCCGATATCCGAGATATACAAACGCTGGAATAAAGCGATCGAACCTGTAGTTGGTAAAGGAAATTTTTCCATGGACAGAAGTCAAACTCTTGCATCTGGAAAGAAAACCTATGCAAGACTTTACATGTTGGGAAATGTTCTGACAGAAGGAGACCTTGAAGGCGATGAATGTGCCACGGTTCCAACTATCCAGATCGAGTGCTTCGCCACGGGTACAGCTCCACTTGCGAAAGTATATCAAATTGATGAAAAAAGTCATCAGTCCATGATTGGCATGGGATTTCGTAGAACTTACGGTCCTGAACTCATGGGGAACGCTGACGATAGCATCAAACGGCTTGTTAGCCGATACACAAGAATTTACACTGGGCAGTTGCTCGGTGAATGAAAGGGGTGAGATAGAATGGATCAGATCATGAACTATGTGAAACCAGAACTCCTGGTTGTAGCTGTAGTCCTGTATTTTGTAGGCGTATTCCTCAAACAGGCTGAAACCGTAGCTGACAAATACATTCCTGGAATCCTCGGACTTCTGGGCGTAGTTGTCTGCGGAATCTATGTTTTCGCTACATCTACAGTCACAGGCGGTCAGGAAGTTGCAATGGCAGTTTTTACCGCAATCACACAAGGCATTCTTGTCGCAGGACTGAGTACTTATGTGAATCAGGTCATTAAACAAGTAAGCAAAGAAGAGTAGAAGGGCGGTGATCCTTTTATCTCCCGGGCACAGGGTTACGTGTCAGAGCCATTACGGCTCTTTTTTATTGCAATAATTTATAGCCGAAAGGCGGAAAGGAGCCAATATGGCATCAGGAAATATCGCAGGAATCAGTACCGTTGGTGCTCTTACCGGTTATGCAGTAGAGACAGTAGCGGGAACAAAACCAACAAAATTCACTCTGCTTCACAGAATAAACGCTTCTGATGAAATCGCTATCGACGTTGAGACTATCGATGCATCCGCTCTCGAAGACGAAATCGAGAGAACTATCGCAGGTCGTGGTTCAACCGGCGGTACATTCAATGTAACTGTAAACGTTACAGACGAAACAATCAAAGAGTGGGAAGATCTTATCAGCGCTTACAAAACAGCTCATGCAAGTGGTCTGTCTATGTGGTATGAGGAATATTACCCGGCGCTTCAGAAAGCATTTTTCACCAAAATTGAGCCGCCGACTATCATTCCAAAACCGGCAAGAGATCAGAACGGTCTTCTTACTGTTGATATGTCCCTGACTATCAATGAGTATGTCGGCCCAGACACAGCAATCAAGCCAACTGAAGGCGAATAACAAATATATCTAACTGGGAGGAAAAGATATTATGTATAAACTTTTAAAGATTGGTAACAAAGAGTACAAACTGGAATATAGCATTGAAGCATCTCTGTATGATGAATGCGTTAAGAGCGTAATGAACACACTTCTGGCAACCAGTGGCGGTGTGGACAAAACGCCGGAAGAAATGATCTCCGGCATGGCAAATATTCCGAACACAGCATTAACCGTGTTTTATGCAGGACTTCTTCAATATCATGGCGATAGTCCAGATGCAGACGGTTCTGTCCCGAATCTTGCAACTGCAAAGAGACTTGCAGTGCAGTTCATTCAGGAACATAAGGATGATGAGCAGGGTAACTTTTACGGTATCTTCGCCATGTGTCTTGACCAGATGGAGGAAGACGGTTTTTTCAAACTGACCGGTCTGGAGACGTTCATGGACGATCTGAACGTAGCAGCCAAACCGAAGAAAACTCCGAAGAAGCCGACAGATCACCAGAAAAAAGCTACAGCGAAATAATCTGGACAGAGTTATATCCGGCGGCAGTTCGCATCGGAATGAGCCGGAAAGAATTTCTCAGAAGTACCATACGTGACCTTCGAGTAAGGATACGTGAGTACGAGAAAGGTAAACGTGATGAGATAGAAACTCAGGTAAAACTGATTGAATATCAGTCATGGCTTTCCGGCTTATATGTGAAATCTGCGGTATCAAGTGCACTTTCTGACAAAGCAAAATATCCAGATAAACCAATCACAGAAAAAACAAAGAAACCGCAGGTTGAAGAAAAACCAGATGTTCCGAAACGGTCTGAAGCTGAATTGAAGCAGGAAGAACGTTACTACGAACTTCTGATAAAAAAGGCAAATGCGAATATTGCTGAGATAGGCAATAAAAAGGGCGGACAGGATGAATAAAAAGTCTTGTCTGCCCTTATTTTTTTTGATTAAAAGGAGGTGTTTTTTGTGGCTGATAATACCATTGATACCCTTGATATACAAATAAATAGTAGTACCAGGAACGCTACAAAAGCATTAGGCAATCTGGCTAAAAAGTTAAAGGATGTTGACACAGCACTGGGGAACGTCAATACCGGTGGGCTTAGAAATTATGCTCGTGAAATTGGAAGAGTATCAGCAGCCTTACAGACATTAAACAAAACAAAAGTTAGTGTGCCGGACTTAGCTGGATTAACCGGACAGCTTCGAAGCTTGTCAAAAGTTGACTTTACGACGCTTGGAGCGAGCACGAAATCCTTGCAGAATCTGGCTGCTGGATTAAGTTCTTTAAAAGGTGCTTCCAATATTTCAATTCCAAAGATTGATGCAAAAAACGTCAAGTCAGCAGTAAACGCTATTCAAAAATTTCAAGAAATTGATGCTGTGAAAATGCAGCCAGCAATAACCGGTGTTGAAAAAATTTCCAGCACCATGAACGCTCTTAACGGAATGAACTTCAAGGATTCTAAAATCACAAATGTTATCAATTCCTTAAGTCGACTTGCGGCAGCGGATATGAGCGGATTTGACACTTCAAAGATGGGAGAAATCATCAAAAGCATCGACAGCTTAAATGATATCAGGGACGTTTCTTCCAGTGTCAACCGGTTTGTAGGTTCACTGGCGAGACTTGCTAATGCCGGAGGAAAAGCAGACCAATCAGCGGCAGGCTTGGAAACCCTTGGAAAGAACTTAAGAAAAGTTGTTAATGGTATGCTGTTTACAGTAAAGCCCTCAGAATCCATAAACATGTTTGTGCAATCAATTTCACGGTTAGCGAATGCAGGTGACAAAACTGGTAAAACAGCGTCACAATTGGAGAATTTAGCCACAGAAGTAAAGAAGTTCTTTACCGCCATGCAGGATGCTCCGCGGATCAGTGAGAATACACTGAGAATGACAGAAGCTCTCGGGCAGTTAGCGGCGGCTAGTGGGAAAGTAGGGACTTCCACGAATACTGTGGTCAATTCCTTTAACAAGCTTTCCTCTATCGGTTCGGGGCTTTCTTCGTTGCTTGGTGGATTAGCAACAAAAGCAAAGAGTGGACTGGGATTTCTGGCAGCCGGAATCTCTAGTCTAGTCAATAGGAGTAACGGACTGAAAACAGCATCTTTCAATGTGGGCTCTTTCATTAAGACCGTCCTTGGCTTCAAAGCGGCTTCAGCTGTAATGAACAAATTCAGCGAAGCCATGGGTGGAAAAGGAATCCTTGAGATCGGTTCCGATATCGCTGAGGTTGAGAACGTTGTAGACGTTGCCTTTGGAAGTATGGCAGATCAGGCGTATAAGTTTGCATCTACAGCAACAAAGCAGTTCGGACTGTCGGAACTGGCAGCGAAGAACTATTCCGGAACCATGATGGCAATGCTGAATGCTTCTGGTGTAGCGCAGGAATCAGCTGCGAAAATGTCAACAACTCTTGCAGGATTAGCCGGAGATTTGGCATCTTTTTACAACATTGATACTGATACCGCCTTCTACAAATTAAGGGCGGGCATTTCAGGTGAAATCGAGCCTTTAAAACAGCTCGGAATAAATCTTTCGGTCGCCAATTTACAGGAGTATGCGTTATCACAAGGCATTACAACAGCCTATAATTCCATGACGCAGGCTCAGAAAACAATGTTGCGTTATAACTACATCATGTCAGTTACAAGTGCGCAACAGGGGGACTTCGCCAGGACAGCCGGTAGACTATGTGCCGCCTGATGTAGCAATACATCAGTGAAAATCGGGTAAAGTCGGTAAATGCTAAGTTGACTTAATACGAACATATTATATTTACAGAGATAAGTCAATAAGTTAATACCGAGATAAGGCTATAGAATAAAAGCTATAGCACATTGTAGAGCGTAGGGATTGAACCTAGGCTCTTTTTTATTAAAGAGTTTAGAATATAATATCCCCAAGAGTATCCGACATCCTTATGGGATGAAAATGTACGCCGAACTTATAGGAAACTATAAGAACTATAGGATAAAAAGCCTATAGGATAACATTAATTGACATATGCAAACCAAGTACGTCTCCTTACTATGAATCTTCAGTCCCTTGCATCTGTTATCGGGCAGGGCTTAATCGCAGCAGTTCTTCCGGGAATCCAGGCTCTTAATGCCTTGATGTCAAAACTTATGCAGGCTGCGGAAACATTCCGTAATTTCATGTATGTTCTGATGGGGAAAAAGATTAAAGGTTCCACAAGCGGGGTCGTAAATGATCTTACTGGACTGGAAGATTCCGCAGCAGACCTTAGCGGATTACAGGACGCCGGAGATGCAGCAGCTTCCGGGATGGACGATGCTACTTCATCAGCAAAAGCTCTGAAGAAAGCTCTTTCTGTTCTTCCATTTGACGAACTGAATCAGCTGACAGATAATTCTAGTTCATCCGGTTCAACACCTGGTACCGGAAAGGGTAAAACTGGAACCGGTGCAACACCGTCATTGGGTCTTGGTGGAATCACAAACCAGATAGACGATGCTCTGAACAAAGAAGAAACACCTATCAATAAATGGGCTGAAAAAATCCGTAAAGCTTTTCTCAATCATGACTGGGAAGGACTCGGAAAGACCATTGCAGATATGCTTAATATCGGAATCCGGAAGATTTACGATGTTATCAGTTGGAGCAATGTAGGACCGAAGATCTCTGCATTTTGTGATGCTTTTACTCGATCTTTTAACAGCCTTGTCGAAAACATTCATTGGGATAGATTAGGGCGTACTGTCGGTGCCGGTATCAACACTTTGGTCAACACCTTTGAGCTTCTGATCGGCCCGGGTGGTATTGATTTCGTAAACATTGGTAACAAACTGGCAACTGGGCTTCGCGGAATGATTGATGAAGTTAACTGGCCGAACCTTGGTCAAGTCCTTGGCAGTGGTTTTATGATAAGCTGGAATATTCTGGACGGTTTTGTTCAGAAAATGTCTAAAGAGAATAATGCCGGTCTGACTGGTTGGGAACAGTTAGGAACTGCGATTTCTGACGCCATGAATGGAGCTTTTGGCAGAATTTCATTTTCCAAAATAGCAACTACGATTGCAACCGGATTAAACGGCGCATTTCAGACATTGGCTGCATGGACGCAAAAATTCAACTGGGGCGGATTGGTGACTAACATTTCCAACGGAATCAATACTTTTATCGGAAAGTTCAAGTGGAAAGAGAACGGAACATCCTTAAACACTTTCATCACCAACTTACTGAATGCTTTGGTTGATATCGCAGGAGAAACAGACTGGGAATCCTTCGGAAGGGGCATCGGATTATTTCTTAGCCAGATAGACTGGGGAAGCCATTTAAAGGATTTAGCAACAGTATTACTGGACGTTCTGAGCGGGATTTTTTCTGGCTTAGGAGAAACCACAGCCGGTAAGTTTGTAGTTGCGTTTGCGGGCGTAGGATTGGTGTCAAAGGCTGACACCTTAGTATCCTCTATCTTAGTCGCTATGGGAAAACTGCCGACCGGGACCAGTGCTACGGCAACATTATTGGGGACAGCACTCAGCAAAATAGCGACTGCATTTTCAACAAGTACATTAGGCACAACTGTTGGAGTTTACGCTCTGGAAGCTGTTGACAAATTGAAAGCAATCCCGAATACCATAACCACACAGATTGCCCCGAAAATTCTTGAAGTTATAACCACTAAGCTTTGGCCAGCTGCAACTGGTTTTGCTGGTTCGATTGGAACCTGGATTACAGGAACTTTTGCACCGGCTATGGCAACAGCGTTTTCTACATTGGGTAGCGTACTGTTCAGCCCGATAGGCTTAGCTGTTATCGGAGCTGTTGTCGGTGGATTTTTGCTGTGGCAAAATTGGGATACTGTTACGGAATTTGCCGGTAAAGCTAAGGAAGCAATAGAAAATGCGTTCAGCACTGCCGGAACTTGGCTTTACACACATGGCTCAAACCTTATCAATGGACTTTACAACGGCGCTAAAAACGTGATTTCCACTGTTGGAACATGGCTTAAAACAAATATCTCAGACCCAATTATTAACGGTGTTAAAAACCTTTTTGGCATTCATTCTCCGTCTACGGTGTTTTCCGAGATCGGCGGATATTTAATGTCAGGACTGAAACAGGGAATCTCTGACAGGATTGGAAGCGTAATTGATACGTTCACAAACATTAAGAACACCGTAACCGGCGTATGGGACGCTATTAGTTCAAATACCAAAACAGCATGGGATTCAATCGGCTCAAAAATTAAAGGGGCTTGGGACACCATTACCGGGCAGACTGAAACCAATTCTGCATCCGCAGCCACAAGCGCTGAAAAATCCTTCAGCCGTGTAAGCACATCTGCGACAAAGAACTGGGGAAATTCTTCCCGTGAAGTAACCAAAAACGTCCGCCAGATGAAGGTTGACGCAAGTACGGAACTCGGCAGAATGGATGAAACCGTCCGCAGCCACTTTGGAAGCCAGTACAGAATCGCTCTTGGCAAATGGCAGAATCTTGGAAGGGATATATCTTCTTACATCCGGGGAACCATGGACACGAGCATCGGCGGTGCGATCAACGGTATAGTTACTACTATCAGTCGAAATTTCGGAAATATGTACAGTATCGGGCAAACCGCTATGCAGAATCTCCGAAACGGCATGGAGTCAATCAACATCAGAACTCCACATATTTCCATGGATTACACTGATTGGCAAGAGGGACAGACCCACAAGTGGCGGTACAATTCGAGAGTTGACTGGTACGCTAAAGGCGGTCTTTTCAATGCAGCATCCGTAATTGGTGTCGGTGAAGCCGGAAAGGAAGCAGTCCTTCCGCTGACCAATAAACAGGCCATGAAGAGCATTGCTGACAGCATTACCGGAAACATGCCGGAAGGAAGCGTTGGCCTGAGCAAGGAAGAAATGACACAGGCAGTAACCCAGGGCGTTGCCATGGCAATGATGAACATGAATGCCGGTGGAAGCTCATCTCCGCAGTACATTTCCAACACGATCAATCTGGACGGGCGTGCTTTTGCGAAAGCTATCACAAAAGCCCAGAACGATAACAACCGGCGGAAAAACCCTAGCCCAGCGTGGTAAAAACCATTGCCATTTCTGCCGGATTGCGGTATAATGAATGAGTAACAAGTAACACCTATATCTTGTTATATTGTGCGAAAAAACAAAATATTGAGCAGACTTTTAAGATGATATTTACTTGGGTTGAAACAGTGACCCGTTTCCCGTGATACCGTCTTGGAGTCTGCTCTTTTTTTGTTTTACAGAAGGGGATGAAGTAAATGAAGCCATATGGATTAGTTGACAGAAATATTATACTCAATAAAAATCTATCGTTGGAAGCAAAAGGAATATACGGCATATTGATGAGTCTTGATGGAACAGACTTTGAACTGGATGAAATCTGTAAATATGTTTCAGAGAGCAAAGAAGTTGTCGAAAAAGCTTTAAACGAATTGGTAAATCATGGATTTATTTCATTCGAAAAATAATACGGTAAAACCAACAGGCTAGACCGATCATCGAAAAGCGGAAATGCCTTGCCGCCTGCCTGTTGATTTACATACATTTCAGGGCATCTTATATACGAAAGGCAGGTATTTTTCTATGGCAAAATCTTTTAACTACCGTAAATATTACAAAGACTATTATGGGATTGATTTTGGAAAAGAATTTGATATTCACCATATAGATATCAACAGAGAAAATAACGAAATCAATAATTTAATCTTGCTTCCTAAAAGGTTGCATCTTAAATATCATTATAGTTTGTCTGGATTATATCGTGTTTCGGAAGACGACGGACTTATGAAAATATATCTTATTCCATACGCTTTTGACGATATAGAAAAATATTTGGAAATTGCTCATCAAATGGAATCATGGGCGAGCTTCAAACATACGCTTGATACGTTACTAAAATCTGGTGTTAAAAAGCATGAGATTCGTAACCTTGTCGGATTTGATAAATATTTTCTTCCGGAAGGTATTTCGTGGAAATAATTGGTAAATTCAGTAGGCTAGGGTAGCTCCCGAAAAGTGCAATTCCATGATGCACCTGTCTACTGTTTTTATACATCATGGATCTGTGGCTACAAGGCAGTCACATATTAACGACATGGAGGTTATCTATTATGAGCAATACAGTTAATAAAATTAAAAAAGCAGTTTTACGTGAAGATTTACTTGCCATTACAGGGGATTTTCGCAAAGCAATTATATTGAATCAGTTTATCTATTGGTCAGAGCGAGTATCAGATGCTGACAAATTTATAGAAAAAGAAAACGAAATTGCCAAGAACAATGGTGAAGAAGAACGAGAATTGTTTTACGGCTGGATTTACAAAACAGCAGATGAACTTGCTGAAGAAATAATGCTTGGATTATCTGCAAGTCAAGTAAGACGTTATGTGAGAGATTTGGTTGATATGGGATTTATCTCCAAAAGAAATAATCCTAAATACAAATGGGACAGAACATTGCAGTATCGGGTAAATCTCGTTAATATAGCAAAAGCTTTGAAGGAAAAAGGGTATCCGTTGAGTGAATATAAGATTGAATTACCAGATGGTTTGTCCAATGTGCATGGGTGCACAATCAATGAAGCACATATGGAAAATCAATCAGCTCCAGATGCTTATGCTATACCAGAAACTACTACCAGAGAATATAATTCAGATATTACTAATACAGAGAATAAAGACTTTATTTTATCAAATAAAGAGAAAAAGACTTTACCAAAGGATGGTAAAGGTTCAAAGACTTCTGCTCCTAATAATATTAACATACTAGATATAAATAATATACCCTCACGGACAACTGAGCAGAAGGAAGTGTACCGCAAGCAAAAACAGAAAAATCGTTCTGAGAAATACCGTGACGAAGATGTACCGCAGATTCTGTACAATGAGTTTGATTCACTGTATGGTGAACAGGAGAATATTCTGGAAGATCATGACATCTGTCTGACCATGGCAGTTATCGCTTATTACTTCAAGCAGTACCGGGAACACATGGGCGAACAGCATACAATGATTTCTGCCGAATACGCAGATCAGTTCATGGGTGTTATCATTGGCGATGATTCACCACTTCTGAAAGCGGACGTGGAAGAAAAGGATGAGCTCCGGTTCTATCAGGACATGATAGATGAGTTCTTCAAGTCAGACCTTGGCCAACGAAACGGAAAAAGCTTTGATCGTCATATCTGGCTGTTCTTCTCAGAGAGAAATCAAGACATTTTGTGTGAACGGGTAAAACAGAAATGGGAGGAGGAAGTTGAATGTCAGTAGACAGACCATTATTCATGCCAGGAGACATCGTAAAACATTTCAAGAGAGAAACAATCCACAACCCGCAGAACAATGATTATTTGTATACTATCATCAGCGAAGCAGAACATACGGAGACCGGAGAAACGCTGATGATTTATCGGGCATTGTACGGGGAAGGAAAATTATATGCCAGACCCCGGGAAATGTTTTACGGGTTAGTGGATAAAGAAAAATACCCGAACATTTCCCAAAAGTATCGATTTGAAAAATACAGAGGAACGATTTATATTGAATAAAACGGCCGAAAAACCGTTTGAAATACCGTGGGTGATAATTTCCTCACGTAACGCATAAAAATGGATTCTAGCCGATTTTATTCAATCAATTATCGAGAAAGCAGGGAAAGAAAATGGAATATGTTATGATTCTGAACGCAGTATCAGCGATCGCTTGTTCAGCGGCTATTGCCACGGCCTGTAAAGTGACAGGTTCAGCGTGGCCATTGCTGGCATTTATTTTAATCCCTAAATGGGGATACCATCATTTTGACGACAAGGAGGAAAAAAGATGAAGAAAAAATTAAAAATCATGTTACTGGCAATCCTGTGCCTGTGCTTTGCCGGAGGGGCTGCCGGATGCGCTCTGATGGACGATGCTATTAATGACATCAAAGGCGATCTGGTTGGAAATGGATATACAATCCGCACCTATGATAACTACGGTCAAAAGGTCATGACCACGGTCGGCGACAAGATCAATGTTCAGGGCAATCCGGTTAAGACAGCTTCTTACAACAGTGATGGAACTGTGATCAGCGGATATGAGCTGTCATCCGTGATCACGATCAATATTGATGGCAATGAAATCCAGAGCTGCGGCGACACCTGCATATTTGAGCAAGATGGTCTGGAACCGGATGTGGATTTTGAGCAGACTGATATTTACAGTCAATCTACAGGAAAACTTTCTGACAATACTTACGTTGCCGGGATCGTAAATCAGTACAAGAATTATTTCGGAAAATCCAGAGTTGTTGTGATTAAATCTCAGCTAGGACAACCTATTACAGCATATTCTGGTGACGAAGTATACTGGAAAATTCCCAAGAAGTTGCCGAAAATGATAAAGCTAATGATTGACGGGAAAGCCCTTTACATCCACCGGGCAAACTTCCAGATCATTGACACAGCCTTACTCAAATAAAACGGCTTAAATACGGGTACGATTTTTTTGAACGATAAAAAGCTCCACGGAAACACAAAAATGGATTCTGCGTGATTTTGCCTAATCAATTACTGCGATTCTCATTGTAGTTTCTCTTTATCAGATGTATAATTGAGCTATCAATCCAAGGGAGGAAGAAGTAAATGAAAAAGTGGAAAAAGTTTACAGTGATCTTGCTGGCAGCGATTATGGCGCTTGCCATGGCAGTTCCGATATCGGCGGCAATGTTCCCGATAGACATAGGATACACGGATGATGGAGATTTTATCCAGAACAGAGGTGGAACTGAAATGAGCGGACGTACTGTTGACAAGGATATGTACGTAGGAAGAAATGCTGATTTTACTTTCTATGGCGAACTGACAGTGCACGGAAATTTGTATGTTCTTGGAACATTCAGAAATCATGGAACAGTTAATGTTGATGGCAATATCTTCTGCCTAAATTATTATCAAGGGAACTGCTTACTAGAACGTGCAACACAAGATGATGGAAACGGCAATACTCAGTGTTTCGACAACGGAAACTTCTACAATTATGGGGATATATCATCGCCTCCGTATGTGGATGCAAATTATGCGTTCATAGAAGTACCTACGGTTTGGTACTGCACACATTCTTCTGTTTCAAAAGCAACATGTACTAAACCGAAAAAATGCAAGGATTGCGGAAAAGTTTTGAACGGAGCGCTTGGACATAATTGGAGATCAGCTACTTGCACATCGGCAAAAAAATGTAGCCGTTGCGGCAAAACTGCCGGAAAAGCTTTGGGGCATAAATGGTCTAAATGGAAAAAAGCTAATAAAGCGACTGTATTCAAGAAAGCAACGCAAGCAAGAATTTGTTCAAGATGTAAAAGAAAACAGAGCAGAAGTGTTGGAAGTAAGTTAAAACCAATACTTAAATTTAACCGTAGAAATGTAAATATGAATGTATATGGCTCCACAAACGTAAGAGTTACGCTGGCAAATGGAGATCGTATTAAATCCGCAAAACCGCAAAATAGATCCATGCTTACAGTGGGAATCACGAACAAACAGATCAATATTTACGGAAATGGAAAAGCAGGAAAGACTAAAATTTTGGTCACTCTTGCTAGTGGAAAGAAAGGTTATATAACAGTTACGATAAAGAAACCGGCATACGCAATAGAGGACCCGGGCGATTTGTTTGAGTAAACATCATATGTAAAAATATGGAATCATATTACGTCAAAAAAGTATAATGAATAATCATAAAGCGTCTATCTTTGATAGGCGCTTTTTTCATGCGCAAAAATGAGGTGATTATTCAATATGGCAGACGTTTTTATAAAAATTAATGGTGCAGCGATGCCTTGTCCGTCCTCTTTTACATGGGGGCTTCAGGACATATCAGCGTCAGAATCCGGGCGTACTGATGACACGATCATGCACAAGAATCGTGTTGGTCAAAAGAGAAAACTGGAAATCGGTTGGAACGCACCGGAATGGGAAAAAGCTTGCAAAATCGTGCAGGCGGTCAACCCAGAGTACATTTCTGTTGAATATCCCGATCTCTTGTCTGGAAACAAACACGAAGTCCGAACCTTTTATGTTGGCGACCGGTCCGCTCCTTTTAAATGCTGGTGGGTCGGGAATCAACGGATGGAAGGATTGCAATTTGACTTGATCGAGCAATAGGAGGTGAGAGATTGAGAGATATTTCAGACAGATTTAAGAATGAACAAAATAACGATAACAGGAATTATTTAAAATACGCTGACATAACGCTGACGGATGGGACAGTTATCAATCTTACCAACGCTGATTTTTGGTCAAATGGTATGAAGTTTGAGGATTCCGTGTCTGACGACAACACGTTTAACATTGGGTCCGCAAATATCAATACTTTGAACCTGTCAATCAATAACTTTGATGGAAAGTATACAGATTATGATTTTACGGATGCTACGGTGATCTGCTACGTAGGAATCGAACTTGAGCCGGAAGACACCAGTGCATTGCTCGATACTACCGGTGATAAGATTCTGGATACTACCGGTAATGAAATCATAGTGCACAAAAATGCTTTGATAGAAAAAATCCGAATATGCACAATGACAGTCATGGATACTCCGTACCAGAACACTACAATTATCGAACTAGAATGTGAAGATAACATGCGGAAGTTCGACCGTGATTATTCTGCAAGTAAGCTGAAATATCCGGCGACAAGGAAACAAATTATACAGGATGCTTGCAAGGTGTGCGGAGTAACACTGGACACACTTAATTTCTATCAAGATTCTTACCAGATACCGGCAAGGCCTGATGATGAAGCACTGACCTTCAGACAAGTCATTGCATGGACATGCCAGATCGGATGCCAGTACGCCAGATGCGATAAATACGGCAGATTGACTATAAAATGGTACGACACAGAAATTGCTGATGCAAACAGAGTAGCTATAAATTCCACCAATGGTTTTACGCCAAACTTGGACGACGTGGTGATAACCGGTGTGCAAGTAACAGAGTATCTGGAATCCACATCTACGGACGAAGAAGCGAGTTCGTATCTGTACGGAGAAGAAGGATATGTTCTGAAAATTAGCGAAAACAAACTGATTCCACAAGGAACCGGAGAGGTTGTTGCAAACATAATCGGCGAAAAATGCGTCGGGATGTCTTTTAGACCGTTTGAAACAGAATGCTTGACTGATATAGTTCTTGAAGCCGGTGATGCTGTTCTGATCACTGACCGAAAAGGAAATAAGTATAAAAGCTTTTTGACAAATGTCGTGCTGCAACCGGGGTCGTTTGAACAGATTTCCTGCAATGCCGAAAGTGCAGCCCGGAATAGTTCAAAGACTTATTCACTTGTAACACAAGCGGCTGTGGATGCCAGAAAATCCGTTTGGAGAGAGCGAACCACCCGAGAGCAGGCATTGCAAGAGTTTAAAGACCGACTGGACAATTCCACCGGTGTTTATACCACAGTCCAGACTCAGCAAGATGGCAGTCAGATATTTTATTTGCATGACAAACCCACACTTGCGGAATCAAAGGCTGTATGGAAGATGACCGCAGAAGCATGGGGCGTATCAACAGATGGCGGACAAACATGGAACGGCGGAATGACTGTTGATGGAGATACGATTGTAAGAATTTTAAACGCTGTTGGTGTTAATGCTGACTGGATTAATGCCGGAGCAATCACGGTAACAGATACCGATGGAAGCATCCTTTTCTCTGTGGATATGGACACAAAATCCGTATATCTCGACGGAAGTGTTCAAATTGGTGGAGGGAAATCTCTTAATCAAACATTTGCAAACTATCTCCAAGAGAGCAAGGATTATTCAGACGGAAAACTATCTGACTATGCTGAAACGGTAACTGGCTCACTGGGAGAGTTACAAGACCAGATAGATGGCCAGATTGAAACGTTCTACTACGATTATGAACCTACGCTTCAGAACAAGCCTGCATCAGACTGGACAAATGCAACGGAAAGAAAGAAGCATATCGGTGATTTGTTTTTCAACAAAACGACCGGTTACGCATATCGTTTTATGCAGGATGGAGCAACGTGGGGCTGGACATTGGTACAAGATACCGATATCACGAAAGCAATGAAAGCAGCTGAGGACGCACAGGATACCGCAGATCATAAGCGCAGAGTGTTTGTGACAAAGCCGCAGCCGCCTTACGATATCGGTGATTTATGGTCGCAAGGAGAGAGTGAAGGTGGAGATATCCTTACCTGTACAGTTTCAAGAGCAAAGGGAGCATCTTATGTTCAGTCGGATTGGCAGAAACTGAATAAATATACGGATGACACAAAAGCAGAAGAGGCCCTTGAAGCGGCGTCCCTGGCCAGAAACATGACCATGCAGCTTGATAACGACTATCAGGGTATCCCAGTTGACAGCGACGGCAACTATACAAAGTTCCCTGAGTGCACCACAACGGCGACCGTCATGTACGGCACACATGATATTACAGACAACTGTACGTACACGATTACGACATCACAGAACATACAGGGAAACTGGAATAAGGAAACTAAGACATACACCGTTACCGGACTGACCGCAGACAGCGGATGGGTGAACATCAAGGCGGCATATCTGAACAACCTTGTCGTATCGAAACAGTTCTCACTTGCGAAACAGTACGCCGGACCGCAGGGGATTCCGGGCGTTGGAACAGATGGAAAGACAACGTATCTGCATATCCAGTACGCACCGGTACAGAACCCGACAGCGGCACAGATGAGCAAGACACCAAACAAGTACATCGGGACTTATACGGACTTTTCCGGCGTTGACAGTACCGACCCGAGCAAGTACACGTGGGCGAAATTCGAGGGCGACCAGGGCGCACAGGGACCGAAAGGGGCGGACGGTAAGACGCCGTACTTCCATACCGCATATGCGAATAGTGCTGATGGTAGAACAGGTTTCTCCGTAGATGATAGTGTCAATAAGCTGTACATCGGGCAGTATACCGATTACACGCCGGACGATAGCACCGACCCGACGAAATATAGCTGGACAAAGATTAAGGGTGAACCGGGTACTGCCGGAAGGACTTACTTCTTCCAGAGCAATGCAGATGTGTTACTGATGGGAGCAGACAAGAAGATAACGCCGGCATCGCTCATTGTGGATTCGTTCTATCGTGACGGAAACGGCGAGATTGCACAGTCACAAAAAGGTTGGTGGAAACTGGAAAAATCCACCGACAACGGCGCTACATGGGCAACACTCACGGTATCACAGACTGCGGCACTTGACCGTTTGAGTGTTAATGTCAACGGACTGTCACTCAAGGCACATGACATGCTCAAGGTTTCACTGTATTTTGACCAGTCAAAAACCAAACTTGCAGACTACCAGACGTATTCCGTTGCGGTCGATGTGGCATCACTGACACAGGAACAGATAGTCGATATCTTGTCAGACGATGGGAAGTTCAAAGGGCTGTACTACGAAAAAGATGAAAGCGGGAACCAGACGCTGTTTATCTCATTCAATGCCATGAAAGGTGGCGTTATCAGTCTTGGCGGCACGAATAACGGAAATGGTCAGTTGAAGATTTACGATGCTGACGGAAATCAGATATCGAGATTAGGATATACCGGATATGTCGTACTTAATAAGAACACTGGAAACCCGATGGTATCTCTTAACACTGCCGGATTGCGATTATATACGGACTACACAGATGCAGACAACTACAATGCACTGATGCTTGGAAAATACGGGCTGTACGCACAGAAAGTCCAAAATAACGTGCCTGAACTTTGGATGGAAGGTGATACGAGCAAAAAATGGGAAGGCTATATTGTTCGCTATCTGAACAACAAAGTCCGAATAAATACAAACTCACTTTTTACGGACGGATGCGAACTTGGAGCAAATTTTTCGACAGATGGAAGTGCAACTATTGGCAAAAGCTTGAGCGTAGGCGGAAACGCAACTGTCGATGGAACCCTTATGTTTTACGACTTGGAAAATCAAGCAAAAACATCCGGCAAAGTCAAAAGACAACCGGTAGCGTCCGTAAGCGCAGATAATTCGCAAGTGGCCTATCTTTTTTCGGGAACAGGCAGTAAGCACGGAGATGCGGCAACATACAGACGTTTAGGAATCCGTGCTAAATGGGGTGGATCTGGCTTTAGCACAGACTATTTATATACAACCTCACAAGTTTCCGACATCCGCTTAAAAGAAAACATCGAAAACAGCGAAACAGACGCCCTCGAAACGGTTAACCGCATGAAAGTACGTCAGTTTGACTGGAAAGAGCGGATGGGCGGATGGCATCAAAACATCGGCTTTGTGGCGGATGAATTGGAAGAAATCGACCCAAACTTGGCTCTGGGCGGCGGATATGACGAAAACGGCGAGATGGATATTAAACAGATTAACAGTCCGTATCTTCTCAACTACGCCATTAAAGCCATACAGGAACTTAGCGCAAAGGTTGAAGCGCAGGAGAAACGCATCAAGGAATTGGAAAGGAGATTACAAGATGGGAAAATTTAATGAGTATTCACAGAAAGCAACACCAGAGGATGCGGATTCTTTAATGATTTACGACGCAGCAGCGAAGGCAAACAAGCTTTTATCGTTCAGCGGAATCTGGAACTGGATAGTTGGAAAACTGACCAAAGCGGTCATTAGCAACTTGCAGACGAGCAACCAGACGGTGATTGGGGCACTTAATGAATTAAATAGTAACCTGCTGACCGACTCAACGAAACTACTTGAAACGCCAACCGAGTATATAGAGAACATCAGCGATAGTGATTACACATCGTGCTTCCGCAACGGTAAGATAGTAACTTTAGTCCTTAATATCAAAGTATTAAAGCCTTTATCTTCATTTAACACTTACTTGACTTTGCCCAAACAATATATACCATCTTCTGTAATGTTTGTGCCTACCATGGCACTCAACACAGGTATACGAATAGGAACATCTGGTGAGGTTATGCCATGCGCGAACATTGGTACGGGTGCGTACATTCAAACTGCTATATCCTACGTTATAAAATAGTAAGACGCCATCAAAATACGTAAATTCTTTGGAAAACTACATGAAAAACGCTCCTATAGGCGTGAATTTTTGTGATTGTCAAGGAGCAGACGATAATCCCGACAAAGGTACTATGTCAATATGTATGACATTTGTTAATGATGATCACAGTTGGGGAGTACAGTATCTTTTTGTATATGAGCGCATTCGTTACCGTATAATGAGTAATGGTGCTGTGGACGAATGGAGGCGAATAATATAGAAATTTTCCTCTTCCCATTTAGTTCATTAAAAAAGGGGTGATGCAAAATGTCATTAGAACGAGATGATATGTTTTTTAGACAGTTTTCGGACTGGTACATCGGCAGAACCGTGTACAGAATAATCGAAGGGAAGTTTCAAGAATTGGTCATAAAAAAAGTTACCGTAACAAATCGGAGCGTGTACATCAACGATAACATTGACATAAACGAGGAAACTGTTTATGCGGATAAAGAAGAGGCGGAAGAATCGTATAGACTTTACAAACACCTTGAGTAAACTCAAGTAAGATTGAGTAAAAATTTCATAAAAAGGCTACCATGGTGATGTGCTAAGTGTTATAATACGAGCAAAACATTATGACAAAAAAGGAAGCCGAGCAATCCGACCAAAGACCACCTCGACTTCCAATTAGCACCACAAAGGGTACGGTATTATTATAACACGATACCCTCCCTTTGTGTACCCAAAAGGAGGGCTTTTTTATGGAAAATTTCGCAACCGAATTTATGACCAAACTGGACGGAAAGCTGACACCAGAGCAGATGAAAACCGTACTGATGGAGTTGGAAATGTTTTCGGCAAACTTCGATATTGAGAAGAAAATCACAGAAATCGTGCCGTATCAAGACTGCATACCGGAGTGCTACAAGGTATATCTGGTGTCCAAAAAGATTGAGGGCATGTCCCCACAGTCACTTCGGACGTACAAGTGCAACCTTGACGACTTCTTCCAGACGGTCAACAAACCGCTGAACCAGATAACCACCAACGATATCCGTGTGTACCTGTTCGGGCTGTCGGCAAAAGGCAACACCAACCGGACGATTGACGGAAAACGTCTTATTATTCATACGTTTCTGGACTGGTGCGTCAAGGAAGAGTATCTGACCAAAAATGTTTGTAGCCGAATAAATCCGATTAAGTTTGAAGCCAAACCACGTGAGCCGTTGTCTGATATCGAACTGGAATTAGTTCGGGATGCTTGCAAGGATTATCGAGAAAAAGCCCTTGTGGAATTGTTCTACAGCACCGGATGCCGTGTTTCTGAAATGGTGATTCTGAAGAAAACTGACATTGACTTTCGGACTAAGGAAGTCCATCTGTTCGGGAAAGGTAGCAAACACCGGATATCATATATCAACGCCAGAGCCGAAGTTGCTTTGAAGAAATACTGGCTCAGCCGGAAAGGTGATTCCGGCAGCGTGATATCCACCGTCCGTCAGCCATATCGGGGCATTACAAAGACGCAAATTGAGCAGATAGTCCGGCAGATTGGCGAACGTTCCGGCATCGGCAGACACTTATACCCACATCTGATAAGACACACAACAGCGAGCATGGCGCTCGAACGGGGAATGAACGTCACCGACTTACAGAAGATGCTCGGACATGAAAAACTTGACACGACTATGATTTACGCAAAAGTAGCGCAGGAATCTGTACGCTACAGCCACCACAAATATGTTTCATGAAATTATGAAAGGAGCTGATAAATTGGAAATTAAAGGAATTGACGTATCATCCAACCAAGGGAAACCGGACTGGACGAAAGTAGCTAAATCCGGCATTAAATTCGCAATCTTGAGAGTACACCAGAGGTCCGGCATTGACAGCTCATTCGAGTACAACTACAAGGGATGCAAGAGCAACGGAATCCTTATCGGTGGATATAAGTACAGTTACGCTCTAACACCGGCACAGGCGATTGACGAAGCAGAAGATGTGATTGCCGCACTGAACGGACGAGGACTGGACTTCCCGGTGTTCTATGATCTTGAGTGGTCTAATCAGCGAAAACTCGGCAAACAGGCAGTCGAAAACATTGCAGTCGCATTTCTGACAAGGATGAAAAAAGCCGGTTATAAGGTCGGTATCTACTGCAACACGGACTGGTATAATAACGTTCTGACTGACGCACTCAGAAAGTATGAGTGCTGGATTGCACATTACCCAGACCCCGATAATGGAACAATGCAAACAAGGGTAAAACCAAAAGTAGGAATCGGTTGGCAGTATTCCAGCAAAGGAAAAGTATCTGGTATCAGCGGAAATATTGATATGGATGTGTTCTACAAGGACTATAGAGAAACAACACAGAAAGGAGAAACAAAAATGGTAAAAATCAGTAACTGCGGACATGACGAAAACGGAAGGTATGCAGGTGGGAAAGCAGGAGATCAGACTGGTACAGAATATCGGATCATGAACTGGTACAGTAGACCGTGGCTCTGCGTCCTGAGATTCAATGACGCCAAAATCGCAGCCATGATCGCAGATATGGCGACAAAAGCGGCCCAGAATAATCTCATCGGGTACGATCAGGGTACTGCCGGAAACAGCAATGACCGGTATTCATTCTGGCAGCACTTAAAGGCAAGTAACTACGATCCGGCACAGATCACGGTAGCTTGTGAATCTGATTGCAGCGCGAGCACAGCAGCTATCGTCAAAGGGGCTGGGTATCGTTTAAATAACGCAAAACTCAAAGCGGTCAGCATCTATCTGACGACGCGAAACATGAGGGCAGCGATGAAAACCGCTGGTGCGAAAGTATTGACGGATAGTAAGTATCTGACATCCGGTGACTATTTAAAGGCAGGAGATATCCTTCTGAATGATAACCACCACGTGGCTATCGCTGTTACCACCGGTGTAAAAGTAAGTACGCCTTCAACCACGCTCACCGGTACCTTCCAGACAAGGCTTCCGATTCTGAGAAAGGGCAGCTCTGGAACAGCAGTGGCAATGCTTCAGGCAATGCTGGGTGTAGAAGTTGACGGACAGTTTGGGAACGATACATATAATTCCCTCAAAGTTTTTCAGAAAAATACCGGTGTAACTGCAAATGGAACTTGCGGCATTGATACCTGGAAGAGAGTGATTGAGCACATGAAAGCAAATACAAAATAACGTTCTGATTGATTTTTCCTTCAGAACAAGGTATACTATCAACAGCCGCACAGGGGTTGAACTTATGATGTAAAGTTTCCTGTGTGGCTACGCACAAGTGAAGAGTGCAGACTGATTCCACCGTGCATGAACGGAAGAGCTGTATGTCCCAATTCGAGGCTGTTAGCAGCGGCACGAGTGGACAGTCAGGAAAAGAGTTGGGCATAAAAACCCGACTCTTTTCTTATTCTTCGAGATATTCCTGATATATCTGTTCTATTTCTCTTTTTCGGTTCTGCGATATTGAAATGATATCACCGGAAATCATCTTGATGTCAGATGCAATGTTTGCGATGTAATCCATGTTTACGATATAACTGCGGTGACACCGGACAAAACGCCGATCCAGAACTTTTTCTATCTCATGCAGACGCCGGTAAAAACCATACTGATGCCTGCACGTGCAATGGATGATGCACATTTGACCACGGCTTTCTATATATTCGATGTTACGAAAGAAAACCCTGTGGAAATCACCTTTGAATTTTACAGTGAGCATCCGTTCTTCCAATCTTCCAAGTGTAGTATCAATTACGGAAAACACCCTTCCATCTTCATGCCCTTTGATAACATACTGTGTTGCCTGAACATCAAAAGCATCACGCATGTAGCCGGCATGAGCTGTCCAGAACATCAGACTTCCGGAATAACCAGAGCCACGTAACTTATATGCTACATCAATACCATTTTCGCCGTCTTTTAAAATGATGTCCAACACGATCAAGTCAAACCATTCACCGTCTTTCACATCATCCACAAGAGGGACACCAGAAGTGTATTCTGAAATCTGGTACGTTCTGTCGCCCTTTTTCTTCAAAAATGACTCAGCCCTTGCCTTGAAATAATCAATATCAAGCTGGTTATCGTCAAGTATCGCTATTCGCATTTATATCACACCCTTTTTTCGTTATGCGAAAACATGCTATTTATTCAATTTACCAATTTTTACGGTGAAATGTTGTAGAATTTACAATGTAGATAGTATTTATACAGATATTATACTACAGCAGTTTAATACTGTAAATGGGCTGAATTGCCGGAAATTTACCAAAGCTGCTCTCCTGTGTTAATAAAAGTGCTTAAATATCCGGCAGTCAGTCCATAAATAAAAGATATGAGAAAATTATATTTTACTTCTGATATGATATTAAATCTGTAGTATATTCACCTTCATATTCAGCCAACGGTCTGATTGTTAATGCGAAATCTACTTTTGATATTTCAGAAATCTCGTTCATTGAAAGGAAATCGTCAGTTGGAGTTAAGGTTATAATTGTTTTACAATTATTCAGCAAATATTTGTTGCACAGTTCATAATTCACATCGGAAGTTGTAAAGTCATTATAAGTTTCAGAAACTACATCGTAAACAAAATACTGACCAGTTGTATTCGTGATGCAAAACGTGAAACTGTTCTCTTTTGATGATACAAAATCAACGCTAATACCATCTTTATCATATATGTTTTGAACGTTACTTAACACAGGTGAAGATGTTTCCGTGGCTCCAGTTACATCAACATGCACCTGACCACTATCGAAAGCTTTAAAGCTTTTTGAATTATCATAAGCCCACAGCAAAATATCGAAGCTGCTCAATTCATCCATTTGATAATCTTTATAAAAATTGGTTTTTTCCCAAGCACTGGTAAGTTCTATAGTAGAATTTGCTTTTTTACCTGGTGCAACATCGGCAGAATTAAGACCATATTGGTCACCACCAGCCATGATGCCGTTTATGGCATAAGCGTAAGGTGCAATACCTAAATTCAGATCAGAATTGTTTTCGATATACAAACCAATGGTTCCTTTTGATGGCGACTCTGTTAAGCCTTTTGTTTCGACGTGTACTCCGTTTTCATCATATAAAACAAAGTCTTCTGCAAACGTCGGGATAGAAGTGGATGAAACCAAAATGCTTGTGACACCAAGCACCGCTAATAATTTTAAATGCTTTTTCATAGTAAATCCTCCTTAGTAAAATTTGTATATATTATATCATTTAAAGCACAAGTAGTATAGTGAAATATAATAAAATTCGAGGTGTTATCAATGAAAACATTCAAACAAATTCTGGCCATTATCGGAATTATATTATACGTCAACTACATCATCAGTTCACCGGTATGCGTAGAAGAATATACAAACAGAGGTACTAGCATTTGTTCCGAACAACATATGCACAGACAACCAACAGTCAAAAGAAATGTCACGAAACAGATGCAGCATATTCCTATGCTTGTATTTTATTTTGCTCCAAAGAGGAATGATTTTACCTTTGTTATCACGAATAATTTCTATGCGATTGTAAATATTCCGGTATACCATTGGCAATTACCTCGTGGAAATATTATTTCATCCCACTTATTCCGCTTTATTAGACATATTATAGGATATAATGCAAACATAAGTTCGCGGTATTCCATCTGCTAATCGAGCATATACTTTAATGTAGGCAGTAGTTTGCAAACAGGGAGGGTTATTTTATGGACTATAAGAAAGAAATTATTAGTATGATACAAAAGATAGAAAGCGTAAGATTCTTGGCGATGATTTATAGCTTTACACATACTCTTTTTGAGAAAGAAAAGAAGCAGGGAGATTAATCCCTGCTTCTTTCTATTTGGCGAACCTTTCAATGAACTTCCAAAACAATTCTTTGTCTTCTGATGATAATTGATAGTATTTCATAATAGCTTCTTTTGCCTTGGAATCCTCAGTGCCTATTTCAGCACATATAGAAGAGAAATCTTTGTCCAATTTTAGATCCTTGGGTAATTCTCCTTTATTGATCCAGTCTTCGTTAATCCCGAATGCTTGGCAAATGTCTTTGATAACGCTTTTACTTGGATTAGCATTGTCGTCATTCAAAAGTTTCCAAACATACTGAGGAGTTTTTCTGATTGCTTTCCCTATCTCAGTTTGGGATTTTTGACTTTCCAAAAGTACCTCTCGGACTCTAATGAGAATGTCCGTCATTTCCTCACCTCCCAATATCATAATACATCTTAGAGAAAGAAAAGTCAATAAAAATTTAAACTGAGTTTAAAATTATGCTTGACAGATAAACTGAGTTGTAGTAATATTAAACTAAGTTGAAAAGCTGATACAAAAAAACAACTCACTAAACAGAAAGGAGAAAAATATGGAAGTATTAAAAAACAAAGATATTGAAGACGGAAAACGAATTGCCGATATTTTCGCAACATTATCAGAAGAAAACAAAAATATGGCAATCGTTTATCTGTCAGCCCTTAGAGATAAGGAAATTGCCGATTCCAGTAAAAAGGAGGTAAATTAGATGAATTTATACGATGTAGTGCTTTTCTTTTCTATTGCAGCAATCATTTTAAATATAATCACTTTTTTCTTAAATCGAAAGTAAATCTTTGCTTTCTTTTGGTACTTGAAGAGTATATATTTTATTCTTCTTGTTTGTGATTATTTTTAATGTGATAAAATCTTTGCTCAATTTAATATTAGCAGGAATGTCAAATAGGACAATTTCAAATATTCCTTGTGATGATTGCAAAGAGATCGGAAAATCCGCACTGAATATTCTTTCAGTGATGGGAATATCTGTTTCATTGTGCTTTGGATAATAACGTTCAGCAACCCATCTATGGGTTAGAACACATGAATACGAAGCGCGATGATTCAAAAGTAAAGAAACTTTGGTAATAATTATAGGAGAAGATGAATTGTTCTGAAAGATTAAACCTAGTTTGATAGACTTTTTGTTTTCTACATTTAAAGTGCACAGTGTTTCCAATGAAACAGAAATATTTGTTCGTTTACTCCAAAGTGAATGAATGAATTGAAATAGAGAAAGAACAAATCCTGCGATCGCAATAACGGTTGTAAGCAAAGACTTATTTTCTACAACAAATTTAATAATAGTGTTTGGCATAATTAACCCTCCGTTTTTTTTATTAAAGTATAACACAGAAAGGAGAACAATGAACGAATTAATACCTATTAATTACAGTGGTGAAGAACCAACTGTATCAGCAAGAGATTTACACGCAGGACTTGAGATTACAGATAGATTTTCGAGATGGTTCGAAAGAATGTCTGCATATGGTTTTGCTGAAGGAAACGATTTTACAAGCGTGAAAACTTCCACACTTGTAAATAATGGAGCAGAAAGAGAGATTACTGACTACCAGATTTCCGTAGACATGGCAAAACAGATTTGCATGATTCAGCGGTCAGAAAAAGGCAGACAGTACCGACAGTATTTTTTAGATTTGGAAAAAGCCTGGAACACGCCGGAACAGGTATTTGCCAGAGCATTGAAGATGGCGGACCAGACTATTGCGAAGCTGAAAGATACAAATAAGTCTCTTGCGGAGAAAATTGAAGCAGACAGACCAAAAACAATCTTTGCAGATGCGGTGTCCGCAAGCCACACGTCAATTCTTATCGGTGACTTGGCGAAGCTTATCTGCCAGAACGGATACCAGATAGGACAGAAACGATTATTCCAGTGGATGAGAGATAATGGTTATTTGATGGTTTCTGGAAGTTCACGAAATATGCCGAAGCAGAAATACGTTGAGCAGGGATTATTTGAAATCAAAGAATCCAATGTTCAGAATCCAGATGGTTCGGTCAGAATCACGCGCACGACAAAAGTTAGTGGGAAAGGGCAGTTGTATTTCGTGAATAAGTTTCTGGGACAGGAAACTGAAATCGCGAACAGCGACTAAGAAAGGAGAAAAATCATGCCAAAGCGATTTTTGAAATGTTTATTTTCACCACGGGTTGTTAGAGTTCCAGATAAGACCCGGGTGGTGTGCTTTTCCAAGAAAGGAAAAAAATACCTGAAAGTATTTAATACTGAAAATGGAGCAAACATCTGCTTCCAAGTGGAATCCATCGACTATGCAAACAGTGATTTAAAGGATGAATACCACCCGGAAACAATGTTCGCAGACATTGAAAGCAATCAAAGCGTTACGATTTTGAACCAGTAGGTGTAGTCGTTACATTTTGAACATTTAGGGATGATCTTACCGGGTTTTACAGTTCTTTTAGAGTTGCAATTACAGCAGGTGAAAACAGTAGTTTCAGTTACTTTTTCACCGGATCGGAAAAGACCATCTACGTATGGAAGTAATAACAAAATTCCTATCTCCTTTCATTTACTCGGCATGGCGGTGCCTGTAAATACATTATAGGTAGATAAGAAAAGAAAAACAATAGAAAGGAGCCGTATGAAAGCATCAAAAATTGAAATCCGTCAGGTTGAACAAGAACAGGGAGTATTTACAGAAATCCTTGTGGACGGTCACAAACTTGAGGGAGTAAGAAGCTTCGAACTGAAGCAGGAGGTTGGAAACTCAATACCGATACTTTCCATTGATTTGAACGCTTTAGATTTATCAACAGATTTAAAGCTGTTACAGGTGAACCAGAAAGGTATCGGAGAAATCGAAAGTATTAAATTCAAAGGACAGGAAACGTCCGTTGAGTTTGGCATAAGAGATGAGATTTTTAAAGAAGCAACGCACACGGGAAAACTTGGAGAGAAAACAATTTCCGAATGCGTTGCAAGTGGAATTAATTCTGCTGTTCAGAACTCCATTCGTGATATTGACGAAGAAGATTAATTGTAATTGAAGTAGATAATGCCGAAATAGCAGATATAGGATTATCTGAATTTTCAATTACATCAACAGTCGGAGACACTAATTTATTCATGTCGACTGTCTTTAAGAAATCGTCAAAATTTTTCATGATACCCACCTCCTTCCTATAGGAAAGTATATCACAAAAAAATGAGAGGGGAAAAAGAAAATGATTAAATGCGAAAAAGGAAACGTATCAATCAACGGTGCGGGAAACGAAGTTATCCATGATCTTTCGGAGATCATATCTCGTACCTACAGTTCCTTTTCCAAAGCGTTCGGAGAGGAAAAAACAAAACAGATGATTTTTAAGGCGGTAAACGCCGGGATGGGAGCGGACAAATGACAAAAGCAGAGAAATTTAACCTTTATGCTGATACCTTATACGGAATGTGCCGGAAAGCACAGCAAAATGTAAATAAAGGCATAACATTTGAAATCGACAGTTATGTTACGTTGAAATACGGAAGATATTCAGTAATTTGCGTGGGTATCAGAGAAGAGAGTAGTGAGCACACAACATATTTCAGGATTGGTGAGATTGAGCCAGATATGGAAGAAAATTTTAAAACTGCCGAGGACGCACTGAACAAGATTCTGATTGAAGTTCCGTGCCCGTATTGCGATCACACAGAAAAGGAGGATGAAGATTGATGGCTGTAGAAAAAGAAAGCTCCGTGGATTTTATCCCGGATACCATTGAAGAAGAATATGCCCTGTTGGCAGGCAGATTGAAAGCTGTTGAAGCTTATCTTGATGCTTCAGATAGCGATTACATTGACAAAAACATTCTGGCTGCCATGTTAGGCATTTAAGTTGTAAGCAGCCCCGGCGGTGCAGGAACACCAACCGGAGCACGTATCTAACTTAGCTTGAGTAAGTTAAATACAGGTTGATTATATCACACCTTCCTGTATTTGACAAATAAAAACACAGGAGGGCATTTTTAATGTCTAAAATCACTAAGGAAACTGGCAAAACACTTGCTTCTGAGATCATCAAAGACCTTGAGAAGGAAGCAAGGAACAAAGATCTGGCAATCATTGCTCTGCTGACTACAGTGCTGGCAATGGGATTGCTGGGGAAAGGAAAAAAATGAGAACTTACTTAGAGGGGCTTGCAGTGTTCGGAGTTTCCGGTCTGGCAATCGTGTTCTTTGCCGTATGCTGGGCTGTGACTGATTTGGATGCACTCACAATTCTGGCGTTGGATTATATCTTAATAAGTACAGCCGGGCTGGCAGTGATGCTAAAAATCAATGACTTCGTACACGACATTAAAAGAAAGGAAAAAGAAATCAAAAATGCAAGATTTAAACAGAGCGACATTGACCGGATTCGTAACTGATCCGGCAGAAGTCAAATTTAAGCCAAGGAAGGGCAAAAGCTTTCTGGTCGTCAGAAGTGACCGGTTCAGTGGAACACCGGACGATATCATCGTGGAAATTCCGAACAGACTTAAAGGTACATTTCGGGAATGGAATTGGATAAAGGTTTCGGGAAGAATCCGTTCCAAGTGGGTCAGAGCGGATCACCAAGAGAAAAAGTACATGTATCTGGAAGCATACGATGTCAGCACAGAAGGGACGCTTCTTGTGAATACGGTAGAAATGACTGCAAACATTTGCAAGAAGCCGGTGCTGAGAAAAACGCCATTAGGAAAGACAATCTGCGAAGTTTGCGTGGCAATTAATGGATACAAGCGGTCAGAATATATCTCCTGTATTTGTTGGAGAGACCTGGCGGTGAAAGCTTCTGAATGGAAAGTAGGGATAAAAGTAAGATTAAAGGGCCGTATGCAGAGCCGTGACTATTGGAAAAAGCAGCCAGATGGTTCTTATGTCAGAAAAACAGCATACGAAGTTTCAGTAATAGAGATGGAGGAAATCAAAGATGAAAAAGGTAACTTTGAAAAAACTGAGCGTTGAAAATTATAAGAAGTTTGAAGCAAAAGAATTTGATTTCACAGGAAGAACAGAAGTTTCCGGAAGAAATAGACAGGGTAAAACTTCTCTGATGGATGCATATTTTGATGTCCTGACCGGAAAGCTGGCAGATGGAACGCTTCCGAACAATATCCGCCGGAAGGTTGACGGTGAAGAAGTTGATGATCCAGTGGTGAGAGAACTGGTTATTGACGTTGACGGAACGGAATATGTTGTCCAGAAAAAGACCAAGAAAGGAAAATCATCTAATACGGTTGAATATTACGTCAACGGAATTAAGCGGAACAAAACCGAGTATATGGAGATTCTTAAAAGGATTGCCGATCCCGATACGATTGCCATGTGCAGCAACGCCAGAGTGTTTTTGAATGAGATCCAGAAAGCAACAGCAAAAGCAAGGGAAACACTGGGAGGAATAGCTGGATTCAGTGAATCACAGTTCAGAGCAGAGCATCCGGAATATGAATGGATAAAGAATGAGGGCGTGGAAGGAGATTCTATTGAAGAAATCTTGAAAGCACGTAGAAGAGACCTGAGAAAAGCCAAGTCAGATGTTGATGATATCGCAAAGCAGATCAGAAAAGAGCAGAGCCGACAGGTTGAATGCGATGAAACACTTCCGGCGCAAAGGGACGATCTTCTTGACTTGCTGAAAGAAAACGAGAAGCAGGAGAAAGTACTCTGTGATGCTTCAAGGGAATACGACCGGATTTCTATTGAGCTGGCAGGGCTGAAGCGTTCACGTGACGCACTGGTTGAGAAAGCTGGTAAAACAGCTAGAGAAAAACATGACAGAATAACTTCCTTATTATATACGCTGAAATCCGATAAGAAAAATGCCGAGAACAAATTAAGACTTGCCGAAATGGATCTGGAACACGCTAACAAAGGAATTGAACGCCACAAAGCAGCATTGGCGCAGGCTAAAAAGAAATATACGGAAGCATTAAAAGAGAAGTGGGGCGGCGATACCGAACTTACTGCAATCCGTGGAGAAGAATTTGACCCAGAATTAGCTATTTGTCCGACATGCGGACAGACGCTTCCGGAAGAACAGGTGGAAACTGCGAAACGCAAGTTTGAGTTTAATAAGCAGTCCAGGATATCCAAAAAATTAGGAGAGAAAGAACAGTTTGAGAAAAATAAACGCACCAAACTGGAGCAGATCACTGAGGACGGCAACGAAGCTTCCGAGGGATTGAAAACAGCGAATGAAACTAAGAAAGAAGCCGAAGCAGCTATTGAAACTACCAAGAAAGAAATCACATCTCTGGCACTTGAAATCGCAGAAACAGAGAAAGAAGCGGAGAAACCGATTCCAGAACCGGATATGTCTGATGATGAAGAATACAAGGCTGTTTGCGACAAAATCTCAGCACTGGAAGAAAGTCTCAATGGCATCGGAAACGGTGAAAATGACAGGGCTTTATTAAGCAACAACCGTCATTCTCTGGAAGCAAAACTCAGAGATGTTGAAGCAAAGATTAAGGCTCAGACTGCAAGGCTTGAGGGAAAAGCTAACAACCTTGAAGCGATGCAGGAAGAGCAGAAAAAGCTTTCACAGAAGCAGGCAAATATTCAGCAGAAAGTAGATCAGCTGACCAAGTATTCCATTGAGAAGAATAAGGCATTGGCAGCAGTGATTAATCCGCACTTCAAACACTTCCAGTTCCAGTTCCTTGACTACACGCAGGATGGAGAACCGATGGAAACTTGCCGGATGATTTGCAATGGTATTGATTATGCAAACGGCCTGAACCATAGCGACCGGATCCTTTGCGACATTGACCTTGTGATGGGATTACAGGAGATAAACGACTTACGGCTTCCGGTTTGGGTTGACGACACCGAAAGCATAAATTCGGACAGGATTCCAAGATTAGATACACAGATGATTCTGTTGAAGGTTTCAGATGGGGAATTAAGTGTGAAAAATATTTAAAAATAATTCGAACAGATTCGCAAAGGAAGAGTTTCGATAGGAGTAGCGGTGGAATAGAAGCGCATTGATGAGATCGCAAAGGAATAGCAAGTCAAGGAAAAGCAATACAATGGCGTAGAAAAGCAAGGAAATCATTAGAAAAGAAAAGGAGAATTAAAATGGCAAACAAAACGCAGGTAGCAACAGTAGGAGAACAGCAGGCAGCAGTTGTAATTAACAACCAGTTTATTGACGGATTGACAAAACAGCTTGAAGAAAAATGTAAATATGGTCTTTCTTTTCCAAAAGACTACAATCTCAGCAATGCACTTATGGGAGCGTATCTGGTGCTCAAAGAAACGAAAGACAGGAATGACAAGCCAATTCTGGAATCTTGTAGCCAGATCAGCATCGCAAACAGTCTTATGAACATGGCGACACTGGGACTTTCGGTGCAGAAAAAGCAGGGATATTTCGTTAGTTATGCCGGTCAGTGCCAGTTCCAGAGATCATATTTCGGAAACATTACGATTGCCAGAAGATACGGAATGAAAGACATTCACGCAGAGATCATCTACCAGGGAGATAAATTCAAATATCATATTGAAGATGGAAATAAGGTTCTGGATTCTCACGAACAGGATTTTATGAACATTGATAATGAAAAAATCCTTGGAGCATACGCAGTTGTGCTGATGGAAGATGGAACAAAACATCTGGAAGTAATGAACATCAAACAGATTAAACAATCTTGGTCACAGGGCTTTGGATACAAGGAAAACGGGAATGGCACACACCAGAAATTCACTGATCAGATGGCGAAGAAAACTGTTGTCAATCGTGCTTTAAAGCAGATCATCAACACTCATGGTGATGTTTTTGTACAGGAAGCAGACAATGATACAGAAACAGTTTCAAAAGATGACGCTTTTGCAGCTGATGTTGCATATGATATCGAGCAGAACGCTAACACCGAAGAATTTATCCCAGAGCCAATGCCAATCGAAGAGCAGCCGAAGCAGCCAACAGTCGCAGATGTTGTCCAGACGGTAGAGAAAGAACCGGCCCCGGCAACAGGCAAAGGACCAGAGATTCCAGATTTTATGAAGCAGGAGGAAATGTGATATGAGCAATAGTGAAATTTTAAAGAAAGCAAAGGAACTGGTTGAACTTCTGGAAAAACAGGAAAAATCTGGCAAGGTGGGATTATTCGAACTGAAGCCGGGAGATATCTTCCAGACTACCGGAAAGCGAAAATACAAAGTTCTGGAACAGTACACAGAGCATACCAAGATCATTTCACTCGGATTCGTGAAAGAGAATGTGAAATTTGATGATGATACAACTGACTATAACAAATCATCCTTGAAGAAACTCTGTGATACTGAAATTCTGAAAGATTTTGGAGAAGAGTTTGGAGAAGAGAACATCGAAACTGACATAGTAGATTTGATCACCGTGGATGGACAGAAAATCGGAGAAACGAAATGCAAAGTTAGACCACTGACGTTTGATGAAGCGCGTAAATACACAGAACTGACGCCAAATGATGAATTGGATGATTACTATTGGACTTGCTCCGCATGGAGTACAGAGGAAAGAGGATGGAAATATGCGCTAGCCGTTGTTTCGCCTTCCGGCTTTATCCGCTGCTATTGCTGCAGCCTCAGTTACGGTGTTCGCCCAGTTTGTATCTTAAAATCTAATCTCTTTGTATCTAAAGTGGAGGGATGAAAAATGAAGAAAAATCTGAAATATTTTGAAAATGAATTAAACCGGATCAACAAAGAATTTGCTGAATATAAAAAGCAGCATATGGAAAAACCGAAGATTGGTAAAACGGTAGAAATCGCCGGAATGGAATGGATGATTTTGGATAAGACAGAAAAAGGATATTTTGCCGTTTTGAATGGATTTGATGGAAAAGAAAGAGTATTTGATTCGGATTCAAATAACTGGATTTCAAGTAAACTTCGAGAAGAATTAAACACTAAATTCTTGAAAAAGATTGCGGACGAATTAGGAGAAGATGCAGTCATCGGATTTGATCGTGATTTACTTTCTCTGGACGGTCAGACAGAATACGGACATTGCGAAGATAAGATTTCACTTTTGACTGTGGATGAGTACCGGAAGTATCGTAAATTACTGCCGAACATGCCGAAATGGTGGTGGTTGATTACGCCATGGAGTACACCAGTAAATGATTGCAATTCAACACTTGCCGTTGTTTCGCCGTCCGGCAATTTCAACGGCAATATCTACTTCTACAGTTACGGTGTTCGCCCAGTTTGTATCTTTTCTTCTTCAATCTTTGAATTGGGAAGTGATGATTAATGGCAAATGAAGATTTAAAGGTAATAACAAAGGCTAAGCAGCTTGCAAAGCATACATTAATAGTTACGAACAATGCCAGACGATACCCGAAGAAATACAGGTTTTCGTTGGTAGATAAGAAGGGAAGGAGATAATGGGAAATAGATATAATAAAAAACATGGACATTCCAATTCAAGATTATATCGAATATACAATAATATGAAGAGCCGCTGTTACAGAAAATATGCAAAGGAATTTGAAAATTACGGTGGTCGTGGAATAAGAGTCTGCAATGAATGGCTGGGCGAAGATGGCTTTGTTAATTTTTATAATTGGGCTTATTCGCATGGATATTCAGAAGAATTAACTATTGATCGCATAAATAATGACGGAAATTATGAACCCGATAATTGCCGCTGGGTAACAATGATGGTGCAGAATAGTAATAGCCGTCATACGCATATGTTGGAATACAAAGGGACCAAAAAGAATATCTCTGAATGGGCTAGAGAAAAAGGAATGTCCAGAGACACACTGATAAAACGATTAAGAAGCGGATGGGAACTTGAAAGAGTGTTAAATGAACCGGTTAATAAAAGTTTTTCAAGAAAAAGTGTTGAAAGGAGAATGAGATGAGATTAATCAGTCAGACGGGAGATATTGACATTCCTTACGAAAATACAGTATTGAGTGTAGCAGGAAACCTTATATTTGCATATGTTCCTATAGTTGGCGAAAAAGGAACAGTCATAGCTAGTTATTCAACAAAGGAAAAAGCTGAGAAAGCAATGAAGGTTCTTCATAAAGTATACGCAGGAATGTTTCTTGCACAAAACGTTGAAATGAGTGATGACGATTACGAGGAATGTATAAAAATGGCTGCAAGAGGTTTTGGAATCGTTAAAACCATGGCCAACAGCCCAGATGTGAAATTCGAACCGGCAAACATCGTGTTTAGATTTCCGGAGGACGATGAAGTATGAAATGTAAGTATTGTAGACCTGTCCGAGATGATAACGAAGATCTGATTTACACAGAATTTAATGGAGAATGCACTAATTTTACGCAAATCAGATATAAAGGTGGGGAATACAGACTTTATACATCAAATGCATTCATCAGGATTAATTACTGCCCGATATGTGGAAGAAAATTGAAAGCGAGGTGATGCCATTTGTTCATGCGAGTAATTTCAACAGGAAGCACAAAGGGAAACTGTTACGCTTTGCAGTCAAGTGCAGGCGAGATTGTTCTTCTTGACTGCGGATGCAAGTACAAGAAAATTCTCAGAGGGATTGACTACCAGATAAGCAATGTTTCCAGTGTACTTCTTTCACATGAACATGGCGATCACGCCGAAGCTGTTCATGAAATCATGAACGCCGGAATCACGGTCTATACCGGGCAAGAAACAATCAAAAACTTAGGTATAACGGACGGAACTATAAAAGTTGTTGCCGAAAAGAAATACTTTAAAATCGGCTCGTTCAGCGCAGTTCCGTTCAGCTTGCCACATACATCTGCAAATAAAGAGCCGTGCCCGAACTTCGGGTATCTAGTGGAACATGAGGAAATGGGAAATCTTCTTTATCTGACAGACTTTGAGCATTGCCGGTACAAATTCAAATCAATGGAACTTAATCACTTGGTTATTGGTTGTAATTACTGCGAGGAACTGATAGACAGAAACAACCCGAAGTGGAAACACCAGATCACCGGGCATTGTTCTTTGTCAACTTGCAAGCAATTCATTAAGGAAAATCTCACAGAATCGCTCAAAACGATAACACTGGTACATTTGAGTGGTGATGCCTCGGATACTGAAAAAATGCTTAAAGAAGTCAAAGAAGTTGTTGGGGATAATGTTCTGGTTCAGATTGGACGAGCTGGACTGGAAGTTGATTTGAACTTGTTTCCATTTTGAAAGGAGAAGGGGATATGGAAATGACAGATTGTAGCAAGTGCAGATTTCGTTATTGCTGCACATTAGCTTGGGATTACGGATCGCTGTACTGTAATGATTACGAGGAGGAGTGACAGGATGCAGATTTTAATAAAAGTTATGGACGAAATTAAAAAGGAAATTTCTCCAACATCCAGTTTGTACGACAGAGGATGGAACGATGCACTGGAAAAGGCAAAGGAATGTTTTGCATCCTATAATCCAGTGGCTGCGTGGATTCCAACAGAATTAATGTTACCGCCAGAGCCGGACGAAGATGTTGATATCGAGGACCTTCCGCAGTACACGGTAACAATCAAGGGTGCTGAATGGCCGACATCTCTGAGATACATTGGAAACGGCGAATGGGCAGATGTTGGAGTCGGAAGAGAGATAAAATACACGGTTTCGGCGTGGATGCCGATGCCGGAAGCTTATAAGGAGAAATAGCATGAACAAAGTAATTTTGATCGGTCGATTAGTGAAAGACCCGGACATACGTACCGGAACTAACAACATAACCATTGCCAGATACACTCTTGCGGTAGAAAGACAGTATCGTAAAGACAATGAGCGTAAAGCAGATTTCATAAATTGTGTTGCACTTGGTAAAAATGGAGAGTTTGCTGAAAAATACCTGCATAAGGGAATGAAAATTGCAGTCATCGGCAGCTGGCAGACCGGAAACTATACGGACACTGATGGAAAGAAGATTTACACAAATGACTGTCTGGTAGAAACACATGAGTTTGTGGAAAGCAAGGGTAGAAGCAACCAGCCTGAAAACATCGGTGCAGTTCCACCGTCAGCACCGGCAAGTGACACATTTGTTGAACCGGCTTACGATCCGGATTTGCCGTTTAGCTAAGGAATAGTGATGGAAGATTTAATTATAGATTGCTTTGCCGGCGGTGGTGGGGCATCTGTCGGAATCGAAATGGCGCTTGGCAGATCAGTAGACATAGCAATCAATCATGATCCCGACGCTATCCTGATGCACAAGACGAATCATCCTGGAACACTGCATCTGACAGAAGATATTTTCAAAGTAGATTTACAGAAATATGTCGGAAATCAGCACGTAGCGTTGATGTGGGCTTCTCCAGACTGCACTAGCCATTCAAAAGCTAAAGGCGGGCAGCCGAGAAAACAGGGGCTTCGCATTCTTCCATGGGCTGTATATAAGCACGTAAAAGCAATTCTTCCAGACGTAATCATTATGGAGAATGTAGAAGAAATCCAACAATGGGGACCATTGGATGAGAAAGGACATCCGATCAAGGAAAGAATTGGCGAAGATTATCAAAAATTTATTTCAGCAATGGAAAATATCGGTTATGAATTTGACAGCCGGGAACTGGTGGCTGCGGATTATGGAGCGCCGACTACAAGAAAACGTTGGTATGCAGTGTTCCGCAGGGATGGAAAACAGATAGTATGGCCAAATCCTACGCATAATCGTTTCGGAATAGACGGTCTGAAACGATACGAACAGTGTGGAGACTACATTGATTGGTCAGACTTAGGCAAAAGCATCTTTGACCGTCCAAAACCATTGGCAGAAGCGACACAGAAACGCATTGCAAATGGAATCAAAAAATATATCGTTGATAATCCAGATCCTTACATTGTGAAAAATAAAGATGCATTAGCATTCATAATTCAATATCACGGGGAAACCAGGCAAGGCGATTCCAGAGGACAATTGCTGACTGAGCCAATTAAGACTATTGATACATCAAATAGATATGGGCTTGTGACAGCTTTTGTCACAAAGTATTACAAGACCGGAATCGGTCAGGGATGCGATGAGCCGTTGCATACGATAACCACATCGCCCGGTCACTTCGGTGTGATATCCGCTTTTCTAGTTAAATATTACGGGACTGGATGCGGACAGGTGATTAATGAGCCACTCGGGACTATCACCACAAAAGATAGATTCGGGCTAGTAAATGTTCTGGTTGATATCCATGGAGAGAAATACATTATATCAGATATCTTTCTAAGAATGTTGAAACCAGAAGAATTAAAGGTGATGCAGGGATTTCCAAAAGATTACATCATTGATCGGGATTACAAGTGGAGAAGTTACCCGATTGCAAAACAGGTAGCAAGAATTGGAAATAGTGTTGTGCCGGTTATGGCAGAAGCACTTGTGAAAGCAAATTGTCCGTATTTGAAAGTCGGAGAGCGCAAAGCTACACCAATGATTTATATGCAAAATAATGGGCAAGTAGCATTCGGATAAAAAGGAGTAATTATATGAAACCAGTTTTAGAAAAAAGATTCACCTACAAAGGACACCCATGTGTAGTCTTATTCATGCCTGGGGCATACCGGTGCGGATATGTTGGAATCCCGAAAACACATAAGTTAGCCAAACACGGAGCTAATTTAGATTCAATCAGATGCCATGGTGGAATCACCTATTCTGAATCTAAGTTGCAGTGCTGTGACGACGAGGACACATGGTGGATTGGATTTGACTGCGCACATTTTGGTGACGGATACGATATCGAAACAGCGAAACAGTATTTTGGAGATGACCCGGACTTCAAATGGAACTTTTCAATAATGAAAGACTTGTGGAAAAGTACAAATGAAGAGTGTAAATTCCAGTCATTAAAAGACGTACAGGACGGATGCAAGGAAATCGTAGATCAACTTGAAAGGATGTAGCTCCGGTTGGATTACAAGAAATTCAGACAGGCGAAAGCCATTGAAGCTAGCAACAAGAAGAAACTTCTGAAAGTAAATCCGAAACTGGATGAAGGAACCGGAATATATATACTCTGGCGTACCGAAACCCATGGATATATCGGGCAGTCAGTAAAACTTCTTACCAGACTGGCGCAACACATGTCAGGATACGAGCAGCATATTGATCGTTCCATGAAAGCACATGGGCTGTATTCAGAAGATAATAAGAACGGCTACAAGATTGATTTTTTCCATTGCCCGGTATCACAGCTTGATGAAAAAGAACGAGAATACATCCAGAAAGCCATTGATGCCGGATGGATTGTGAAAAACAAGACTGGTGGTGGACAGGATGAAGGAAAAGAGAAGATTGCTGATTACCGCCCGGCAAAAGGATATCGTGATGGTATCCGACAAGGCAAGAAAACTCTGGCCCGTGATTTATCACATATCATCGACACCCACCTTCAGATATCTTTGAAACCCGAAAAGCAGAACAACAAAACTTCAATCAAAGCCTTTGAGAAATTCAAAGAAATGCTTGATGAAAGGAACTACGAGAAATGACTATACGTGAAATAAAGAGCAGAAAACATAAGGAATACGAGCAGAATCGTAAAGATATTTATTATTTCATCGTAAAATACGAAAAACGCAAAGGCGAAATGCCACAGATTAAAACGATAGCTGAGGAATTGGACTTAAGCCCCAGTGCAGTCCAGAGGCATTTACGCCAGTTTGCGGATGATGGACTGATTGAATTTTCGGGGAGCAATTCTCATAGAAAATACCGGCTGATAAGAAAGAACGAAGGATGAAGCTTTACGATCTGTACACCTTAGATGGGACGTTCGTAGATACGCTTACCCGGAAAGAAGCTGTTGAAATGTTCAGCCTTTCCGGGTGGGACTTCAAATCAAAAATAGACTACAGAGAGCCTATCAATGGTGAATATTACCTGGATGATTCGGAAGACGATATCACTGTTAGAAAGCACAAGGACAAAGATATGCTTGCGCAGTTTGACTTACTCACATCAAAGTTAAGAAAAATATTAAAAGTGGAGGGAAAATAATGGCAGAGAATTGTAATGAATGTAGTATCGCATGGATACGTGGAAGTGATTATGCTGAGGTATCGGCGTACAACGGAAGTACTTTAAAGAATCGAACACTTAAACTGAAAGAAGAAAACCCGGAAGATGTGAAAGTTATCGCAATTAACAAAGATGGCTCGATTTTCGCTCATGTTCCGAGAAAATACGTGCCAAATTTACGAGCCCCGAGAAAACTGACAGAAGAGCAGAGGGCAGAACTGGTTGAGCGAGGAAAGAACATGTCGAAATGGAAAGTAACTGATGTAGAAGAAACGCCAGATTTCGATTTTGACGATGAGGATGAAGAAATCCTCGATGGTGAAGATAAAATCGGTTTTTAGGAGAAAAAATGAGAGTAGATGTTCAGATGAGGAATAATGCCATAACGATTCAAGAATTGAGAGCGTATCTGGCAGAAAGGTACGGGATCCGCAAAGGGAATCGCATTAAGTACACAGAACGCGGAGAGGAAAAAGTGGAACACATTTACGAGGTCGATGCGATTTATCCGCATTGTGTGTTGCTGCGAGATATTTTCGATAACACAAGGATTTGTCCATGTTACGGAAAATTAAGAATGATGTTGAATGAAATCGAGTAAATATGAAGATGGTTAAAAGAAAGGAATAACACTTATCCTCGTGAAACGAGGTTGTATTTAATCAAGCAAAAAAACAATTAATTAAAAAAGAAAGGAGCCAGCCTCCGGCCGGGGCAAGGGTATACCGGGCTTCTTAGAAAAAAAATGAATTTAAAATGTGAAATTTATCGTGATTCTATGCAGAATTATAAAAAATATGCAATTCCAAGAGCGCAACTTGTAATTGCGGATGTACCTTACAATGTTGGAAACAACTTTTATGGCAGTAATCCAATGTGGTACACGGGCGGAGATAATAAGAATGGTGAAAGTAAATTAGCCGGAAAAGCAGCTTTCAACTCAGATTTCAATTTCAATCTGTATGAATATTTTCACTTCTGTTCAAAAATGTTGAGAAAAGAGCCTAAAAAGGCAGGCGCAAGAGGAAGAAGTTCAGATGCACCATGCATGATCGTATTTTGTTCGTTTGAGCAAATACAAACGCTGATCAATGCGGCCGCGAAACATGGATTCGTTCACTACATACCGCTTGTGTTCATTAAAAATTACAGCCCACAGGTACTAAAAGCTAACATGCGTGTGGTAGGGGCTACAGAATACGCACTTGTGTTTTACCGAAATAAACTTCCAAAGTTCAGAAATGGAGCACAGACGGATGAAAACGGAAAGACTATTCGCGGTACTGGAAAGATGGTTTTTAACTGGTTTCAGTGGGAAAAAGACGGAAAGGATATTCCTAAAATTCATCCCGCACAAAAACCAGTAGCCGTTCTGAAAAGATTAATCGAAATATTTACCGATCCTGGCGATGTAGTGATTGACCCATGCTGCGGAAGTGGCAGCACATTGAGAGCAGCCATGGAACTTGGAAGAAGCGCATATGGATTTGAAATTGATAGAAATTTTTATCAGAGAGCTAAAGATGAAATGATTGTTTTAGAAAGAAATCCGCAAATGAATATCAAAGATTTTATTTAGAAACCATGGGGGACTGCACAATAGCGTGCCAGTTGCTTGCATGGGGAAAGTGAGGATGGAAATGAGTGAGATCAAATTCAGTGACGGAATGCCAGTAAGAGAAAGACGTTCCAGCACAAGCATTTATCCAGAGGAATTGTTGGATAAAAAATGCGGTGGTTGTATGAGATGCCAGCCAAGAAAAAGAAAGGGCGAAACAGGCTATCGTTGCACAACACAGCCGTACACCAAAGACATTTCACCAGAAGACAAAGCTTGCGTTATTTACTGGGACAAAGAAGAGGAAAGAAAGTACAATGCGTTAAAGACGCAGGACGAAGAAAACCGAAGAAAAGAACTCTGGAATATCTATTCAAAGCGAGAGCCGATCAAACTCCCTATCGTAAATGATGGTTACGGAATAATTCCAGAATGTCCTATTTGTGGAGAGATGCCGTACAGCACTAAGCAGTGCCACTGGTGCGGTCAGAGGTTTATGCAAGACGAAGAAGTGAAAGAATATGCAAAACCGCTGACGAAAGAGGTAACGTGTTTTTCATGTGGTAGAAAGGTAATGGCAAATGTAAGTAAGTATAACGGACACATTAGTTATCATTGCCAGTGCGGAACGAGTTTTATCGAATAAGGAGGACACAAAATGAAATTATATTTCTACATTTTGGACAGTGACAGAGAAACAGGCAAATGGAATCTTCGCCTTGAAGAATGTGAAGTAATAGAAAAGCCGAAGACATACAAACCAGTAACTAAATTCCCTGACGGAATCTACACTTCGTTTATAAAAAAAGAATCAATAGGCAATTTCATTAACGAGTACAGCAAAGCGGTTGTATTAGATGTACCTGATTATGAAAAAGCAAAGGAAGTATTTTTTAAAAAATACGATAATGAATTAAACGCTCTAAGAAAAGCAATTAAATTCTATGAGGAACTTAAATCTGCGGTCGAGGATTACAAGGAGGGCGCAAAATGTTAATCAGAAGTCAAGATAAAGAAACATTAATCAATTTCAACAATTCAATCGTAGTCAACACCATGGTGGATATTGGAGGGGTAACGAAGATGTTCTGCTCATATTCATGCGATGATTATGTTATCGGGCATTATTCATCAAAAGAAAAAGCCATGAAGGTACTGGATATGATTCAGGAAGCCTATGCGAACGCAGAGTTAATTCCAATGGCAGTTCCGAATATTGGAAAGATGTTCACAGAAGCGCCAGCATCGAAAGAAAATGAACTTTTGGCTGAAGCTTTTGGAGAAGCGCTTATGAATAAAATGGTCTTTCAAATGCCCATGGATAGTAAGGTGGAAGTATGAAGTACAGACCAGTACATGTCGGCAGAAGGTAAGAATTTCTATATTGACCATTGGAAGGTTCCAGGCGGTCTGGTTATTAAGACGCTAGAGGGCGAACATCTGGCGAATATTGGTGATTATATCATCCGCGGCGTTCACGGTGAGTTTTATCCGTGTAAGCCGGATATATTCAGAGAGACTTACGAGGAGGTGGAAGCGTGAAGTATAAATGCGTGAAAGCGTTCACGTTAGATACATACGATGGTGATGGATTTTACGTTGACGGATACATGGAAATTAAGGTAGGCGAAGTTTACGAAGTAGGAAATGAAAATATTATCGATGGAGAAATTCATCTTGACGGAGTAAATGTTAACAGATGGATTGAAATATCGAAAGAAACGTTAGAAAAGCATTTTGTAGAGGTGGAAGAATGAGCCATATCAAAGACAGATTGTCCAGTTATCATGATTGGATGCAAGATATTGTAAATAGATACAAATTGGTTACTGCTAGAGATTTTCTAGAAATGATAGAACAGCTTCAAGAGGATCTTGAACAGGAAGAGAAAGAAAACGGATGGATTCCAGTCAGTGAGAGATTTCCGGAATCAAGCGGTACATATCAAGTAACCTGCATGGACGGAAGAATATATCGTTCAACCTATGCAAAATTTCAAAGCAGATTGAAACGCTGGGAACTAACTGGTGCTAGGGCGTATTGGAAAGTCACGGCATGGCGACCACTTCCAGAACCATATAAGGAGGACTAAACATGATTGCATTCTTATTAGTATTCACCATTGGAATCATAGTCGGAGTGACTGGCCTCATATGCGTGGCAATCATGTACGACAAGCACCACCCAGACGAATAGAAAGGAGAACGGTATGCTGACAAGGAATAAAAAGCTGAAAGACTACGGTATTCCAGCAGAAGACATAGAAAAACTGAATGCGATGCTGAAAGACTTCCCGGCAGAGTACGGATACTTGCTTTCCAGTGCTGCCTTGTCAGCTTGCCCGAAGAACACGGTGATAGCGGATATGGTTATCGAAAATATCCTGTACCGGAAAAGCTATAGGAAAATCAGCAGAGAAAGATATATCCCGATGAATCCGAAGGATTTCTACGGATACAGGCGCAAGACCGTCGCTGTACTGTATGAGAGGATGAGGCTGTTGGGAGTGTGGGAGGAATAAAATATGAGCAGACTAATTGATGCGGACGACTTAATTGAATATATTAAAATATGGGATATTGGAAATAGCATTAGTTCCGACCAGAAGGAATTTATTGATTGTGTTAACAAACAGCTGACGGCTTTTGATGTGGATGAAGTCGTAGAGCAGTTGGAAATGTTAATCGAAGATAAGACTTCAGAATCGGGTGACGATTGGTATACAGCCCAATGCCTGGATGAAGCAGTTGATATCGTGAAAGGCGGTGGAGTTGAATGAGTAAATCAGTATTAGTGATAAATACGCCAAAATATTGTGCTTTATGCGTTTTACGCAGTGGAGTGCTTCATCCGTTCTGTAGAGCAAACAATAGAGACATTACAGATTTGAGTATTAGACCTGATTGGTGTCCATTGAAGCCATTGCCAGAGAAAATGAAAGTAACTGGTCTTTATAATGGCGAATATTTCAAAGCAGGAAGCAAACCGCCGAGCTATAAAATCGGCTGGAATAAATGTGTCGATGAGATCACAGGAAAGGCGAAGTAATCATGTGGTTTTTGTGTCAAGAGCCGTGTAAAACATTAGATCAGGCACGGAAAAGAGCAATGGAGATTGGACGAGAGAATTTTGGTTCGATTCATAAAGAGTGTTACGGTTTATTTTTTAAAAGAACAGTATATGTGGTTCTCTGGTGGAAATGGATTGAGAAAGAAGAGGTGAAGTAGATGGAGAGATTAACAGAGTGGATTGACGATGGTGAACATCGGCAGGCAATTCCAAAAACTGACATTAGAAACAACGGTCATAACAAATGCTGTAATAAACTTGCCGAATATGAAGACTTAGAAGAACAGGGCTTGCTTGTGAGATTGCCAGTTGCGACAGGAACTAATGTGTATGTAGTAGGATCATTTCTTGATTGTATTTATGATTATGAACATTGTGAAGCTACTCAAAAATGGAAATGTGAAGAATATGTTCAATGCGAGTATGAAAAGAAGAAATATTATGTAAAAGAAATTAAGTTTACTTCAATTATGAAGAATTCTATAGGAAAATCTATTTTCCTTACGCGTGAAGAAGCTGAGAAGAAGTTGGAGGAGATGAAGAAGGATGGCGAATAAAATGGAAAAAGCAAGTATTCCTGTTGAAGTCGAAAAGGAAATTGTAACGGAATTAGAACAGATTTTTAGAATCGTAGATGACAAGCCATATTTTGAATTAAAATACAAGAAAGTTGGCGAGGATTATTACCACGTAGGATATAGTTCGTTCGATTTCCATAATGTTCTGAAATGGGAAAAAGAATATTTTGAGTTGGCTAATTGTATTGAATGTAAGTCCGGACAGAAAAATGTTGCAGGTAGAAAGTGTCAAGCGTGCATAAATAAAAATATGTTCGAGAAAATCTGAAACGGCAGTTTCATGGAAATAATAAAACCATGACAGAAGTAGAATATTTGTAGAAACTGGAGGAGATGAAAAATGAATAAATGTTGTGCTAGCCAAGACGGTATATGCAGAAACGCTATCTTATTCGGAACTAAATGTGACGGGTACAAAGAAAGATGTGCGCTGAGACCATGTTATAAAAACCTCGAAAAGATGGCGAAAGGTTATCAACATAATTTGAGAAAAATGTTTGGAGTGGAGGAGTGATATGAAACCAGAAGAAGTGATTGAAATCTTGCAGAAACGCATCGACTTAATCAAACAAGACTGGCCGCATATGCCTGACCTTGTGGAATATCAGAAAGCATTGGAACTGGCGGTTAAGGCATTGAAAAAGCAGATCCCGAAGAAAGTTTTATACGAAGATGTTGGGTTTGACTGTCATCATGATGTAAACTTGTACGCCTGCATATGCCCGTCGTGCGGATTGCATATCATTGATTTTTCAGACGATGATGTAGATTCTAAATGTAACAGTGATAACCCAGAAGATATGTTTCATTCCAGTATGGTATATCATGCGTATATTGGTATGAATAATTATTGTAACAGGTGCGGGCAGAAATTAGATTGGAGAGAAGAGGAATAGATAAATGGCTCAGAAGCGAATGTTTACAATGAAAATAGTTGACAGTGATGCATTCCTGGAGATGCCGTTGTCAACTCAGTGCTTATATTTTCATCTTAACATGAGGGCTGACGATGATGGATTCATTGGAAATACAAAAAGGATAATGAAAATCACAGGAGCAAGTGAAGATGACCTGCGATTATTAATCGCAAAAAGGTTTGTCCTTACATTTGAGGACGGCGTGATTGTAATTAAGCATTGGAGAATGCACAACACTTTGTCAAGAGATCGGTATGCTGAAACATCATATACTGACGAAAAGAAAATGCTGCTTTTAAAGGACAATGGTAGTTACTCTTTGACGGGCGGGAATCCGATTGATGATACTCGGCTAATAGAACGATCAGGACGGCAGACGCAACAAAGACGCAACAAAGACGCAGCAAAGACGCTCTCAGATATAGATAAAGGTTTAGATATAGATATAGAATTAGATAAAGAAAAAGATAATAATTTAATAGTATCTAAAGATACTATTCGTCAGACAGATGTCCGACGTGTTATCGAGGAATGGAACAAATTACAGGACGTTGGCATTGCTCCTATCAGGGATATCAAACCTGCATCAAAAAGATGCCAGATGCTCAAAGGGCGAATAAGAGAGTATGGCATGGACGATCTCTTAAATGCTATGGACAACATTCGCCACAGCGATTTCCTGAGAGGCGAAAACAAAAATGGATGGATGATTACTTTTGACTGGTTTGTAAAACCAAATAATTTCTTAAAGGTTTTGGAGGGTAACTACAATGGGGACAGGAAACATGGATCTGGTGCAAAAACTCAAAGAAAAGTCGAACCACTTATCCCGTTTGGAACACTCGGTGATGACGGAGGATCAGACACATTGCCCTTTATGCGATGATTCCGGATGGGTATGGAGCCGTGATCAATATGGAATTCCGTACTGCCAGGAGTGTTCCTGCGGTATCCGCAAAAAAATAATTCATAGAAATCAGCTTAAGTTTGCAGAGATTCCAGACATCTACAAGGACGCAATGTTTAATAATTTTCGGTCGGCAGTATATCAGCTGCCGGAGAGCCAGGAAACAATAAGACAGGCTGCGAAAGCTGTTCACTACTGGATGGAAAATATCAGTGATATGCAAAAGCAGGGAATTGGACTATATTTTTACTCTAGCACGAAAGGCTCTGGAAAAACCCGAATGGTATGCAGCCTGGCGAATGAATTGATTGAAAAGCATCAGAAACAGGTAAAATTTTCAACGTCTATGAAAATCCTTGACGAGATCAAGTCCACATGGGGGAAAAGATACAGTCCAGATAAAACGGAAGAACAGTTGATTGATGAACTTGCCAGAGCAGACATTCTAATCATTGATGATTTCGGCACAGAAACCGAAAAGGACTGGGTAAATGAAAAATATTATGAAATTATCGACGGACGCTATACAAGCCGAAAAATCACGATTTTCACAAGTAATTACTGTATTTCTCGACTAAATTATGATGAACGTATCACCAACCGGATTCTGGAGCGGTCACTTGAGATCCCATTTCCAGAAGAATCTGTCCGGGAGCACATAGCGGAAACAATGAAACAACAAATGATAGCAGGTATCATGGGAGGCGAAAAATGAACAGTGCCGTGTTAAAAAGAAAATTCACAGGGAAACCGGCAACTATGCCTTATTCATCTGCAAAGATTGAAAGAATGCAGCGAATGTTTGACGAGTCCAGAGAAAAAGTTCTGGCAGCCAGAAATGAAGAGATTGAAAAAGCGTATCAGAAAGGCAAGGAAGACGGGATCAATAGAACCGTGAGCGTTTTGAACAAAGTTGTAGAAAACGCAAGGGAAGAAGAAAGAGAGAAAAGCTACAACGCCGGTTTCGAACAAGGATTTACGGACGGACAGGACTGGGCGAATGTTGAGAACAGTGTAACATTGCTTTTGGCACTACATAGAGCATACGACTTTGAACCGGAACAGCTGATGAATGTAGTGGAAAAGAGTAACAAATATGTGCATCAGGCAAATGAAGGAAAACCGACTATCGGTACTCTTGCACGGCAGTTGTACAATGAATGCCAGATAAAGCTGTGCGAACACGAAGTGGAAATTTTAAGAAAGTACAGTTTGTTTGAAGAGGGTGACCCATATGATTAAGATAAGCGCAATGTACAAAGATTCCGGCGGAACAAATCCATATCACAGATGCGATGAATGTTTACGGTACCGGTCTGGAAAACATCCGAGGTGCCTGAACTACAATGGAGATGTGGACTGGAAACCGAACTACATTGCCTGCAAATTCTTCACAGATGAAAAGGAAGATGAAATCAAAGGACAGATAGATATATTTGATTTACTGTAAAACAAAGTAATTGATTGACCAAAAAATGCTAGAATCCATTTTATATAAGTTTGCATAGAAATATATGCCTAAAATGTTTTAAAAGGATTTTGGACCTTTTCGTCAAAGAAAGGAGTGCGACATGAATAAAGCGTTATTACTGGCATTGAACGAACACATATACCTTCAGGGACTGATCAACAGAGAAATGAAAGAGAAAATTGACATTGAAATTCTCTCTGAAAATTAGCTTAAACTATTGAGCGGAGATGAGATAGAAGTTATAATAATCTTATCTCTGCTCTTCCAAACAGAAGGGAGAACGGGGCATGAACGTTTATCGTACTAGAGAAATACTGAAAACTTGCAGTATTTTCGATCTGAAATTAAAAGTGGCGTTTTACGCAAGAGTAAGCACAGAATCAGAAGACCAACAGGTTTCTATACATCACCAGGATGAATATTACAGAAACTTCATTGCTCAAAATAAAAACTGGGTATTTGTTGGTGCGTACATTGACAATGGAATATCGGGAATACGAACTGAGAAAAGGGACGAATTTCAACGCATGATGGCAGATGCCAAAGCCGGGAAAATTGATATGATTGTAACGAAAGAAATTACCAGGTTTGCGAGAAATACGCTAGACAGCATAAAATATACAAGAGAATTACTGATGTATGGTGTGTGTGTATGGTTTCAAAACGACAACATCAATACGATTGACGAAGATAGTGAGTTACGACTTACTATAATGTCCGGAATTGCCCAAGATGAATCAAGAAAACTCTCCAATCGAATAAAATTCGGACATGCGCAGTCGATAAAAAACGGTGTAGTTCTTGGATCACGAATATACGGTTACATCAAGAAAGACGGAAAACTTACAATTGATCCCAAAACAGCTCCAATGGTAAAAGAGATATTTGAAAAATATTCTACAGGAGAATGGTCTACATCCACTATTGAGAAATACCTGTACAAAAAAGGATATCGAAATTACAAAGGCGGAAAACTCAGCCGAGATAATATCAAAAAGATAATCAAGAATCCAAAATATAAAGGTTATTATTGCGGCGGTAAAGTAAAAGTTGTCGATATGTTCACTAAAAAGCAAGAGTTTTTGCCAGAGGACGAATGGACAATGTACAAAGACGACGGGAACCATGTTCCGCAGATTGTAGATGAATCTGTATGGAATAAGGCAAATGTCATTATGCAAACACGGAGCGATGCAATCAAATCCCACAGAACGTCTTTCAAACAAAACAATTTGTTTACCGGGTATATCTTTTGCGGTAATGATGGAGCGCCGTATTGGATGAAACAACGCACTTCAAGAGGACGTGAAGATGTAAGATGGGTATGCAGTTATCGCATAAAAAACGGAGCGCAGAGCTGCAATTCTTTCGGAATACATGAGAAAGAATTAAGAATAATGCTTGCAGACCTTATCAACAAATCTGGGGATATCCAAACAGCTATTGAAAAATATATAAGTTTGGTCGAAAAGAACATAGACTTTAGCAACGATGGGGCTGAGATAAACCGGCTTAAAAATATGATTCTTCAGCTAGAGAAAAAGAAGGACAAACTTCTCGACCTTAATCTGGATGGAATTATAACAAACTCTGAATACCTTGAAAAAAATGAAATATTCAAGGATGAAATCCAAAATATAAACAATAAGCTTTCCGAACTGGAATCGAAAGAAGAAGCAAATAAAGATTCCCATTTGAAATTAAAGGAAATCGGAAAAACACTAAATGGCTTGCAAGGGATCGGTCCGGAAGATATTACCAAAACGGTTTTGGGTGAGTTTTTGGACAAAATAATAGTGAATCCGAAGCGCCCGCAGGAGTGCGAAATTTTGTTCTTTTTAAAGACCGGAGATGTAAAAAAAAAGTCAATAATCGAGCGGGATGAACAGAGCTGTTCTGAATACTTTTTTTTAAATAAGTTCTCAGAACGACACGCCGTATTTTACAGGAAAATCAACTATGTGGATGGATGCGAAAAGGAATTTAACTACACTTACGCATTTGCAATCTAAATAATATACAAAAGATGAACGGAAGAGCAGAGATGTAATTTTTTGACATTTAAGTGAATATCTGATAGTATGAAAACATACTAATGACGACATCGGTTCCAATTCCCGGAACAAGATGTCTTTTTGTATTTTTAAGGGGTGATAACCATGAATCATACTGCATATGACGTAATGAGAGAATATATGATCGAGGGAGCAGATCTGGATGGACCGTACCAGTTTCCCATGATGCCACGGTATACCGGCAGACCTGGAGCGGACACTGTCGACTTCAAAGACAGCTTTGACCGGCGGATAAAGAACCACAGGGACTTGACTGTCAATTTCTATATCCATGACAACGAATTTGAGAAAATCTGGAATTGTCCGGATAAATATATCGAGCATCTAAAATGCTTCAACAGTGTGATCACACCGGATTTCAGCATGGCGGTCGGAGAAGGCGGTATGCCATTCGCAATGAACATCTGGCAGAAGTACCGCAATCATGCGATAGCACATTATCTGTATATGAACGGAATCCGTATGATTCCAAACGTGAACATACCTCCGGAATACTGCTATGATTGGATTTTTGACGGAATACCCAAAAAAAGCACGGTTGCCTGCTGCACCAATGGGCGAGTGAAGTCGAAAGCATCACGACTGGAATTTTGCAAGGGATTTCAAGAGATGGTCCGGAGATTAGAACCACTAAGAGTAATCATCGTTGGGCGGATACCACAGGAACTGCAAACAGACATAGAAATTATCAACTTCAAAAGCAGAAACCAGAAGATTAAGGACAGGGAGGGGAAATATGGGATTCTCAACTGAGCGATCAGCGCACAATAAAGTACGCAGGAAGAAAGATAAAACGGAACAGAAGGTGAAAGTCCGGAAACAACGGACCACATACAAAACGAAGAATACGGCTAGGAGAAAATCTGAGGGATTAAATAAATTAAATTGATTCGTGATTTTTCACAGCCCCTCGGAAGATGCTATAGATTAATATATGCAAGATAAACAGAATGGAAATCCAGAAATAAAGGATATTTTCCAGTTGTTCTTTTTTTCGCCGTTTTTCGGCATTTTTCTGTGTCTGAATATTGCAAATATTCAAGAACCGCCAGAAATATCGTTCGTTTCACAACTGGCATGAACATCCTGCAAAAGGCTGCGGACCACCTGCGGACCGGTGCCGGGATTTCCCAGGCATCAATAACTGGCACTCTAATTTCGCCCACAACGCCCGCAAAACGAATAAGGCTACACTTCTTCGACCGGAATCTAAATGGCCGTTAAAAAGCCGAATAGGGCGGTTGTACAGTAGATCCAAAACGGAACATACTTTTGCCACTGGTCGGACACTGCGCCCCGGATCGGTGCCAGCTGCACAGAGGCACGACAAAAAGAGCCGGAAACGGCTATATATAATCATAGTATCACCATACCGGAGCCCCGTCAACTGTGAGTATTGATTGACGAAAGCACGCAAAAACGGCTTGTAAATCCGGCAATGGTAAAAACATCAAGGAACGCCAAAAAGACGGAAAACGGTGAAAAAAGCAAATCAACAACCGCATTTCTAGACAAGAAAAATATTAAGTTGTCAAGGCACACGGCTTGTAGATAGATTTTACAAGTCTGATCCGCTCCCCAGGCCGTGAACCTGGCGCCGGACTGGATACCGGAAGAGTAGCAGAAAAAGAGCAGCGTTTTCACTGCTCTAAAAAATTAACATCAATTGACCGGGGCAAGTCCCGGAAAAACTCCGAAAAACCGCCGTCAGTGGTGTTGTATTGCCTGTCAGAAGTCGGGATGGTCTGCTCGTTTTTAAGCTCCATGCAAGACAGCTGTAAAAAACCGTCTTTTTTCGTTGACCGGTGCAGGGCGTACCGCATGACGGACACGACCCCAGACTGACACCGCACCGGCGGAAGGTCGTACCAGATCAACGGCACAGAACCGGAAGCGACCGCAAGAAAAACCTTTGCCGCTTCCTGGCGTGCGGTATCCTCTATCTTTTCAACTTCTGAAAAATCACCGCTTTTTATAGCGGTGATGGTTTGCTTTTGCGTGGGTTTTCTGATTCCGATTATTTTTTCGCTCATTAGCAGAACACCTCTCCGAACATATAAGAACCATTGCTTTTGAAACATTCGTTCCAGGCTGTAACAACTTCTTCAGCTTCTTTCCTGGATCCGCAAAGGTTCGCCGCTGTGATGCCTTTGATCGCCAGCTTTGAAAGCAAGTTATCGTTTTCGGAAACCTTGACAGCGTAAGAATAGTTTTTTCCGTTCTCTGTCACCTGTACGGCGATATAGCTACTTTTTTTCTTCATGTCTTTTCTTTCTTCCCTATACCCATGGGATCCGGGTGTTAAAATAAAAGGGCGTTGCCGGGAATCGAACCCGGCTGGAACCATTACGCCTGAGAGATAAGTAAGTTACTAACAAGAGCAGAAATAAAAAATTGCTTAATATAAGATTCTTCCGCATCGTAATTTGTTGAAATTATAATCATACAGTTTCCACAAACATTTGAGAAACTAATATGAAATTTCATAAAAGTTTTTCCTTCCATCGCATCTGTAATTTTTCTGCACTCGCTAACTGTGCGGAATCCTAATTCGCTTAAAATATATTCTTTCATTTTGTTTTCCTCCTGATTTTTTATTTTAAAAGGTCGCCGGGGAAATGCTCCCCGGTACGCTTGCCGGCCTAACTATGCAACTTTTAAAATATTTAAAATCTTTTCACAAGCTGTGATATCTGTCTCTTATACACATCTGACGCTGCCGACGAAGCTAGAAGTGTAGA
>ENA-OZIA01000105-OZIA01000105.1-human-gut-metagenome-genome-assembly--contig:-NODE-105-length-31581-cov-5.371471_pt1 | contig 31581 bp, 43 predicted proteins | sample MGYA00244052_ERZ653698 | MGnify/ENA primary metagenome ERZ653698 (study PRJEB26926, sample SAMN06165337) | human gut metagenome | biome: ENVO:00009003; feature: ENVO:2100002; material: ENVO:00002003...
CAATAACTAAAATGTATACCAATGGCTAAAGAAGTTAAAGACTTAACAAGTAAAGAAGTAGATGAAGTAAAGATATTAAAGACTAGTTTGTCAGAATGTCCAGTAAATACTGATTTAGGATGTAATGAATCAAAGGCAACTAACTGGGTGAAGTTAGACAATAAAACAACAGATGTGAAATTAGAATTATTAAATAAATTGCAAGACGGACTAGCTAATGGAGCTGGTATTGAATATTTAATGCAACTATCTTGCATTTATAATAACATTCGCTAATAATGAGACATATTGATAGAATTAATAAGCAGTATGAAGAGAAGGAAGTTAAATTGCTATACGATAAAGCTGTAGCATTAATGAATCTTCTTAGTGATGAGGAATATGAACAAGTAATTACAGACAATGCAGATATATTTAAATTAGCATCTCATCCAGAGAAGGGTGAGTTCTATTTGCAAGATAAGCACAACTTAGTCCAGATTGTAGATATATTTAGTAAATTTATCAAAACTAAAGGTCTGTCTAAGGACGAATTTAAAATAATGACTCTAGATGAAGTTAAAGAGTATATGGTTGATGTTATTAATGATATTACGTCATTTGAACCAGATGAGCTATTCACGATAGTAAAGAACTTAGAGAAACTTCAATGAAACTAGAACAGATACCAGGTGATTATGATAATGTAGACCAGAGAGCTCTAGAATTATTAGAGACTAATGACTATGAATTAGCAGAGTATATGAGAGATTATATAAAGGAATTATATGCTAACATACATATGAGGGACTTCTATATTAGAAACCTTAAGGATGAAATACTTCATACACTCAAACATAGAGACTCTATAAGTGGTGAGGAGCTACTACAAATACTAAATAAGGTAGCTCCATGGGATATGATGGCAAACTAGAGACTATTTAGCAAGAGCAAAGGCTAATCAATGATAACACAAGAAGTAGAATTAATAGAGGAAGCATTATATAGGAATGCATACATATATCCAGGCTGGAAGTATTGCCTACCTGGATTACTAAAGACAATATATTTATGAGAGGTAAAGACATAATAGTAACATTCAATGAGCCTTGGTATAATGACTATAACAAACGATTATACACTCAATTATCCGAACAAATGATTAGAGAAAAGATTGAGAGAGTGCATAAAGAATCAATCATTACTAATATTGCATTTGACAAAGCAGTAGACAAGGCTTTCCTAGAGTTATTACATGACAACAAGGATTTAATTAACATTACAGAACGATACAAGAACCATGAGTAAAATAGCAACAGAATTAGAAGCTAAGACTATGGGGGGGGGACTCTCTCGATAATTGATAATAAGTGTTGTACTAAAGCAAGAGCACTAGAGTTAGGGTGTCAGATTAAGAGTGGATATACCAAGTGGACTTAAAGTACTTAGAATTAGAATGCAGTTGGTAGCTAAATCTACATTTGGTGCAGCCGAGCCGTTTGAATACAAGGACGGAACTTCATACTTTGATATAGATGCTACTTCTACAACAAATAGCTTTACCTTATCTAAAGAAGTAGATATGGAATTAGTAGACTATGTTGCTGGTATATTACCTCCCAGTCTAGAAAGTGAAGCTCCTAATATAGAAATGTGGATTCAATTTGAAATGTTAGCTATGAATGTTACTAATACAACAAATCTAGTAGCACAATCTAACTCAGAGAACTGGACTAGCAATGTCACCTTACAACAATCAGGAAGATGGGCAAGGGTTAACACTACTGGAAGGCTAAGAAGATTTAGAAAAGGTGATGAGGGATTAAACATAGATATACTCATAGGACAGCAATGATTAAAGTAACTGATAATAAAGAAGTTAAAGAAACAGTCCTAGCAGGACTTAAGAGGAATAAAGAGAAGTATGGTAAGAAGTATTGTCCATGCTCCTTAGTAAGAGATGAAGATACAATATGTATGTGTAAAGAGTTTAGGGAGATGGAAGAAGGAACTTGCCATTGCCAACTTTATGTTAAAACTAAAGACTAATAATTATGGATGAATTAAAGAACCAATTAGCGCAATATTTATGTAGCCAAATTCATAATGGCACTAAAGATTTGATTGAATTAATTGAATCAGAAGACCTTATTAATGAACAGTGGTATAAGAACTGGAAGGAAGAGATGAGAATCTTACTACAGGAGAAGTAATTATGATAATACTTAGTGGGAATTGTCCTAGGCATCATAATGCCATTATGTTGGAACTTACAGACTTTGATGACAGTAAAATTTCCTATCTAGCTAGAATATCTAGAGGACATCATGTTGATACTCTGTTAGTTCCTAGGGAATTGAATCTACAGAACTATATAAAGTATTACTGCCTAATATTAGTATAGGTGATGTACAATTTGCTAAAATATACTATTATGATTGACGTTAGAAAGACATTAGAGAATTTACATCAGATACTTCCAAACTTATCAATAGAGGACTTATTTAGAGTTCTTGATAATATAGTAGAGATTCCACAATTTAACGTAGGACAGACAACTACTATACGTAGAGATGATAGTGGCTGGACCCCATATAATCCAGGTATATTTATATCTTATGCTAGTAGTGGAATGGCACTTAACGATGAAAGAACTTGTAAATAACTGGAATGAGAAACATCCTGACTATCAACTTGTACATGGGACATACTCATACATAGTTGATGGTCAGTCTAAGGATATGCACATGCTTACTATCTTTAATAAGGATAATGAATGTGTATGTGAATACAAAGGAGAAGATTTTATTAAATTATATAATACATTAGAAGAAGAATGGGAAGAATAGTTACACAGGATAAATTAAACAAATTGACAGGTCAGAGTATAGATTACGGGAAGGGGGGTATTGTCCCTATTATGACTTACTAATCTCTAGGTGGGGTAATGTAGTTAAGCAGCCCAATAACTATAGGTCTGACCAGCTAGTAAAGGAAGAAGATATAGTTGTAAATACAGACCTATTCCTTATTAATACGGAGATAGGTAGTTTATACTTTGCTGGCGGCGGTACTTATGCTCAAGTTCCAGCTATAGACGGCCATGAGGACTTTATATACATAGCTGGAAAAGGTGAAGCAGTTGGAGCATTGTCTATGATTGGAGGATTGTATGTAATGAATCAGTCTACTAAACAATGGGAATTAAAATACAAAGATACCGCAAGAACTTATGGCTATGCTCACTTAGCTAGATTCTCTACTGGATGGGTATTTTATAAGGGAGCAGGAGGAGACGGTAAAAACTATATTATTATAGTGTACGATAATGGCACTACAAAGGAGTTAAGTGTTATAAGTAACGTTTACAGTATATCAACTGGAGCTTATGACTACTGCTGTGTCGGGACATTTTATCAGGGAGCTAGAATATATACCTTCTCGGCTACGTCTGTACCAGATTCTCTTACTTATTATACTCCTGGAATGTTTACTCCAAATGCAGTAATACAGGGAGTTTTCAGAGGGCCTAGAAGTGTGGTATATTGTACAACTAGTAACTATACATACTTTAGTGCTAACCCAACTGGAACCCAATGGACTGCTGCAACCACCAGACCACAACTAACTAGTTTAACTAAAGGGTTATATACATACGATGCGTTTGTGCTCATAGGAGGTAATATGCAGAGCACGTCTCTAGACGGTAATGATTGGACTACCTCTACACTAGGTGAATATGCTATTACTGATTTAATATATATTAAACCAAATTATTATGCCATTGGTATGAATGGAACTAAAAGATTCCTGTTGCAGAATACAGCTTCTACATTTGACCAAAGTAATAAAATACTTGACTTGCCTGACTATTCTAGACAAGTAATTAAGATTAACGTATAATAAGTTAATATAGTAAAAGCCCGAACTTAGTTTAATTACTAGGCTCGGGCTTGTTTTATTAGAAACTATTTATTCTTAAATTTAGCATTAGATACTTTAATAATATCTTCGTTATAAGCGGCTTCCGGGTCAAAGATGACTGGTTTACCGTTAAGCATACCTACATTCTCTGTGGTAATATCTCCGACTGTAATCTTGGAGTTCTTATAGGATGAATCATTAATCCTAGTCCATCCTTGCCAACTCGTCAAGTACACTCATCTTTTCAATAGACCCTACTCTGGTTTGAGTAAACACTGGATACATACCCTTCTCTCCTTGTAAGTAACCTTGAAGTTCTGCGGGCACTGCCCCAGGTACCTCATCTCTAGCCCTATACATTCTAAGACCTTCACGTAATTCATCCAAAGTTTTATACCCTTCTTCGGTTGGTTTGTACACTTTAACTACTTTAGTCGGGTTTGTCTTATGTTTAAACACCACATGCTTAGTTCCTTGTGTAGGGAGAATTTCTCCAAAGATGTCTCCAGTAGGTTCGAAGATACCATCTACCATTGTAGCTGTTCCTATCTTAGGATATGGATTGTTCTCAGTTGGGATAACTGTCTTACCAGTTGGCTTATGAGTCATAGTACCATTCTTCAAGTCATCTCTAAGACTAAAGATTACTTGATTGTTAGAGTATCCATTATCATATATATTGTTAAAGATTACTCCATCTGCGCCCATTTTATCTGCTGCTCTATTAGGTACATCACCTACAGTAACTATTGGTCTCTCTAACTCTAAGTCACCTTCTACTCTGTAAGGTCTCTTGGCAAATCTCTCTCTCTAGCCTTAGCTGCTTTCTCTGCCTTACCTGGTATAGAGTGATTAGCTGCTGTTCTAGGATTACCTAATTTACCTTGATACCAACTTCAGGAGCACCTTCATGAATAGCATCCCACCTTTCTGGACTGTATAATGTTAACTTAGTAGGAGCATCATGTACTACATGTATGGATTGCCTAGGTCCCCAACCTACGTTGTTAGGTAGCATATTATTAGGAGTAGCTAAACTCCTTACCAACTGCACGTTTAGCCATTTGCTTACCTGCATATCTACCTGCCATAGATGCACCTTTACTAAGTAAACTACCTAATCCTGTTGCTAGTGTAGCATAGTCTGTAAAGGTAAGGATTCCATTTAAATTATGCAAACCTTCTTCATACTTCTTAGCTTGCATATAATCATCATATCCTTTACTAGCTGCTTCATGTGCTTGTTGATGCTGCCAAGGACTTTTAGCATCAGAGGTTACTATAGGCTGTTCGGATTGCCCATATATGTTTATCATGGACTGAATATGTTCAGCTGGAGTAGCCTTTCTAATTCTATTCGGAATATTGGGTCTGTAGTCTCTAATTGCATCACGTCTATTAATAGGTTGTGCAGGTTCTTGGTATTTAATAATACCACCTGCTTTGAAACTATTATACACACCTCTTAATGAATTGGCATACTCCTTAGCTTCTGCATATCTTCTCTTACCTTTATTAGAACCAGTAAGCTTAGCTACAAACTTATTAATATCATCATTCTCATCAAAGTCATATAGTCTCTTTAAGAATTGTATCTTATCTGCTGCATACTCATCCATAGAATTATAAGACCTAAACTTCTGCTTAATAGCTTCACCTTTAGCATTCTTATCATTACCAGTTACATAATCACCTTTCCATGAACTACCAGTAGTTAAATTGCCAAAGTTGTACTTACCTTGTGCAGACTTACCCCAACTAGATTCTAATGCGTCTTGTGCTAATAACATTCTAATTGCATTATCATTAGTAATACCTGCCTTCTTATAGGCATTAATAAGTTCTGTAGACCATTGCTTTCTGTTAGTATATGGGCTCTTCCAAGTTGAGTTGGCAGTAACAGGTTTATTGGTAACAGGTTTACTAGCTACTGGCTTATTAATTACTGGCTCTACTGTAGGATTATTAGCTACTACATCAGTTTTATTAGTATCTCTTACTGGAACTACTAATGCTTCAGGTGTATTATAAACTGTATTATAATTATACTCACTAAATGGATTAATAGGATTAGTAATATCAGTGTAATCTATTGTAGGATTACTTACTGGATTATAACTTACGAACTTCATTCCTTGTTGAGCTTTCTTGATTCGCTTCTTATAGGTTGGACGACTTGATTTGATGAACTTCTTACGCATATCCCTCTTACCGTTAATCTCTTCTTGTTTCTTTAGCAGAGGGGACTTCTTAAAATCAAATCTTCCACCATGTGCCATAGTTACCAATTCCGGATTTCTAACAGACTTACCTTCAATCCATATAGGATTAGATTGCTGCAATATGAAAGGACGACCTACTTTATCCATTAATGCAGCTTGTTTAATAAGCCTGACTTGGTTAGCAGTATTAGGAGAATCATTCCACCTCTTAGCATAGTCAGCAGGATTAAATTTCCACATATCTTGAGAAGTCTGTCTAAGCTTACCCTTATTCATTTGAAACTTAACCAAGTGTCCAACAACGTCATCAATAGGACCTATATAATCAGTTCCTGGCTGCCTAAAGGTCATGAACTCTTTATCTCCCATACGCATTACTGGTTCAGCTTCCTTACCAATAATTTTACCAATCGGATTCTTTCCTGCGTATTCTGTAAATTCAGAAGCTTCTTGAAATTTCAATGGCCTACCAGAGGGTACTACTGCACTCATTTCGTATCTTCTGTTATGAACTCCAGGATAAAGCTGCTCATATCTATCCCCATGACTAAATCCTCTCCTTGCTTCATTACGGCTAATAGGTTTGATATTACTAGTAGCTTTATTAAAGAACATTCTTTTAACTACTGGATTCTCATCAAATATATATTTAGCTAATAGATTCCTACCTTCTAAATTTCCTCCACCTAGTATTGAAGAACCTGTGTAGTCGGCTGGCATTGTTTTTATATCTTGCAAACTTACTGATGCATTACCGTTAGTTCTCTTGGCAGCTTTATAAGCAGCCACTTTTAATGGTAATTTCTCTACCTTAGATAGAAATGGAGTAATTCTGTTAGCTGTTGCCATTGCTATATTAGAAGGAGTCCTTGCTTCCTTATTAAATATCCAATGATTCTTGTTAATAGGATTCCAAGCTAGGTCAGCGTCACCTTTAATTGATTTAGTTATTAACTTGTCCTTTCCAATCTTATATCCTTTAGCACCACCATACCAAGCTCCTGGATTAGTATAAACTCCAATTTCAGACGGAATGCCAGTCTTATCTTCTAACCAATTACCCCAGCCCCCGGTAAGCTTATCCACAGTCATATTACCTAAAGCTCCTCCTACAACAGCGGCTGGAGTTGTTACTAATGCAGCACCAGCTGCTGAAGGAAGTATAGTTCTTTCTATTCCAACTAAAGGATTAGTCTCATTGGACATAGAAGCCCTGAATCTGGCTTTAGCTCCTTTAATAGGATGCCAATAGTCTCTATTTCTTTCAGCAGCTGACCTGGTATCATTAGAAGGTTCTCCACCTAAATCTACAATGGAATACTGTCTAGGTTTAGCTTTAATAGGTTCATGAATTTCTGGCCTAACTACTTTAGTATTATCGGACTCTATGGTGTTTCCTTGTTGTAGTTTAGGTATTACTTTCATTATTTATTCGATTTATCGTTATTGGTGAATCTCTTCCATATTCCTGTTACTGAATCTATGCCAAGCAATCCCATACAACACAACAGGACTGTGTCTATCATTAATGGGGCTTGAATTACGTTTATTGCACAGTATATTAACACTCCCAAGCAGACAAACCACCCTACTACTCCGCAGAGTCTCTTAGATGATATGCCAGAGTGGGATGTGAATACTTGCTTTAAGAATGTTACAAACTTCATTATATAATTACATTTATAGAAATATTAGCTGTGTCACCTCCTACATATGCCTGATTTATTGGTATTTCAGTAGTTACCCCAGATTGGCATACTGCGTTATTTGTTACACTATCTGCATCTACAGCCACCCTGTATGTACTGAAATATCCAGTGAACAATAATTTAGAGACATTAGTTAAATCAGTTGGTAAATTAAAGTGGAAGTTTCTGTCAAAGAAAGTTGCCCCTTGATAGTCTAGAGTTCCAGACCTAGGAATTGTTATAAACCCGTCTAGAACTCCATCTATGTAAACATCTGCTACAAAGTCATAGGATTTAGACGTAAGCCCAGAGTTAGTTATTGAAACATGTATATTGAAGTCATACTGGAATGTTGACAACTGTATATCCTCTTCCTTAACTAACTGATTATTAGCGTAATTATCGTTAGTTTCAAGTCCGAAGAACTCTACTCTATCTCTAGTGGCACACTTGGTTGGAGTATTTGTACCTCCACCAGCTAAATTAATTAAATATTGTTCTGTTGCAATTTTATTTGTCATTTTAAATACTTGCTATGTATTGTTTATACACATAACGGCAAGTAGACCCTGTACTGGCAAATTCTGATTAGTTCCTATAATAAGTCTATCTGTTTCATAATTAGAATAGTAATTACTATTCCTTACATTATTTAATAGGAATGCTACGTAAGTATTACTTCCAATCACACTATTGCCAAACAAAGCTACACTTCTTATAACACCTGCTATAGGGTATACCACCATAGATGAAGCAGGAATATCTGGTGTAGCCGATGTGCTTTGACCATACATATTTATGATTGATATACCCATTGTAGTGTCTGTAGTAGTGTTATTAAAGAATATTAGGGTGCTGCCGCTTAGTGAACCGTTTAATAAATCTATAGCGTCAGCAATACCCCCCCCTTGGGAAGATTATCTACAAATTGCTGTTTAGTTATGCATCTATTATTCGCAACTCCGTCTAAGCTCAAGCCTTCTGCTCTAGCTTCAGCTGCTGTTACTAATTCATTAGTACTTTCCATTATTCTTGATATTCTCTTAAATTACCAATTGTTACTTCAAATTCATCTGATTTCATGTAGGGTGATACATCTGCATCTTTAGCAGCTTCGTTCAAACAGAACATGTCTGAAGGAAACGATAGTGCCTTTACCCTTATTTGCTTAAGTAGTCTGGAGTGTTTGGCTTTAGACCAAACCCAGACGTCAAATATAAAATTTCTCATACTGCGATTAATGTACTTTAATTCTTAAATGTTAAGAATTCCCAAGTGTAGAAGCAATCCACTTTTGATTGGAGCCTTTGTTAAGGCTAAAGTGCTGTAAACCACCTTGACTTACATTTACGTATAATGTGAACATATTAGCTATTGGAATTCCGACTATTGTCACACTAATACATGTTGGCGTACCATTAGATACTCCATAATACAGTAACTGAAATGGGACCATGTCTGTCATATTAGACTTCACAATCTCCATTACAGCACTATCAGCACTGTTAACCTCTATATTACTACTTCTACTTGGATAAATCAAATCTTGTGTTGTTAAAACTAGGGTCTGAACCCCCCCCCATAGACTTGAGTGCGTCATTCACTTGTTTAGTGGTAGGGCATTTGTTGTCTTCATTTTGAATTAAAGCCATGATTGTTATTATTTAATAATTCTACGTTTAATTTGCACACCTCTCTTAGCTATTAGCATAGTATTACTTCTTTTGTTGTTAGCATTACTAGCGAAGGTATTATGCAGTTTAGCTATCTCGTCATCACTAAGGGTATTAAACCCTGAAGGTATTTTAGCTCCCTTAGTTCTCATCTCCTGAATATCTGTACCTTTTAATTGCCTATTAGGGTCAATATAATAATTACCATTCGCATCTTTCATATTTACATTGGCTCCTCTAAATCCCCACGTGTCCGCATGTCTTTCATTAGGTTGGGAGCTGTACACTTGAGACTCTAATGGTGTAGAGGATTCATAATCCACTCTGTTATTAATACCAGGATTGGCCTTTAATATCTGCGGATTATTATCTCCAACCATGTGTCCAATACCTTCATGCCAAGACACATCGCTAAATCTTCCAGAGAATGGGATTGTATGTGTATTGCAATCCTGCTCCCTTATTTTGTCTCATAGCTACTTGGGCAGCTTGAGTCACATTACCAACCTTACCTTTGTATACGCTTGGGTTAGAATAGAACTTAGAAGGTTCTACATATTCTGCCCTGTTAATTTGGTCAGTAATGTTAGCAAGGTTAGATTCATTAACTTGAGATTGATACTTAGGCTGTTTAGCACGTTCTTTATACCATTCTATAGCAAAGTCTTTCATCCCTCTAGTTTGGGCTTGATATCTCTGGCAATTTATAATTCTCTTTAGGATTAGGTCTTGCTACAGCTCCCTGTTGTGCCCTAATAATCCCTCTTCCTTTAGTTGAGATTCTCATAATATCCATTTAAGCCAACCGTAGCTGAAAGTCTTCCTCTTATATTCTGGATGTTCAGCTACATATCTAGCTTCTCTCTCAAATGATATGTTTCTATAAGCAGTATGGGCATTACCGTTAGCTAGTAATTTAATAAACCACTCTATTACATACCATAAATAGAAGAATACTATTCCCATTTCCAACATCTGTTTCGTGTGAGTCTTCTCATGTGTAACTGTAGCTTGACTCATTCTCTTTATATAATCCTCACTCCTAGTAAACATAATACCACAAATATTCATAAATGAATATCCTTTTACTGGAAGTAATGGGTTGATAAAGAATAGTAATCCCTTAGATTTGTCGTACTTAAATTTCATAGTTAATGCTTCCATTTAGCGGCATTATCAACTATTGCAGAACACAGAATTAAAATAGTATCCATATCTAAATCTGACTTAAGTTGATTAACTGCCATACATACTAATTGTATATTATCTATAGTATAACCTTTTGAGGGCATTATCTGGTCAATGCTAACATTCGTATAGATTCGACCTTCTCCTAATTCATAAGTCATGTCTAATCCAGAAATTGCACATTTGCCATTTTGTGCCTTCCATACGGTTAGTAAATCTTCTTTAGTAATAGTGAAAGGTATAGATTTGTCTATAGCTCTGGATTTAGCTGCAAGCCAACGTGCTTGTAAAACCTTCTCTAGTTTAACGTCGTTATCATAAGTAGCTATAGCAGCTTTCCTTTGTTCTAGTTTACAGGAATTGCACCTACACTCCTTATTCTGACGTAAAGTGTATTTGTTAGCCCCTGCATAAGTAAACTCACTAGGCTCTTTATATTCTCCACATATGTGGCATAAGAGCTTCCCATCTTTCCATTCGGTATTCAATTTGATTCGGTCTTCACAATCCCTACATGTAGTGTGAAAGTTTAAGCCGTTTGTCTTGCGTGAATACTTTCTGAAGTTGCTTATATTCTTGTCTAGCAACCTCCCACATACGTCACATTGCTGTTGCAATCTTTCTTCTTTCTTCATGTTTACTTCTTAGACCAAGACGCCGCATTCCGTGCAAAATTAGCTCTCTTCTTCTGTAACGGAGTTGCATTAGGATTGTTAAGTACAGACCTTGCATGTTCTTGAACACTCTGTCCAGCTTTCTTAGCTGATGCAGTAAATTTGCCGCGATTCTTCTTCTTAATATGAATCTTGCTTCCACTTTTATCTTTCCTTACTAACTTACTACCACATCTAAACATGGGAACCTCTTCTAGGTCCGCATCATCGAGTAACTCTTTCAGAGCCTCATTAATTCTTGATAATTCCTCTGCGCTAAATTCCATAATTAAATTACATGTTAAATCACTTTTTTATTCACAAAGGTATTGCTAAATTTGCACATTATCAAACAAATCAGATGAATTAATGATTTAAGGTGTCAATGTAAATAAGTAATAAAGAAACTAAACTATTATTAATCTCTAACCTTTAAATCAGTAGATTAATGTTATTGGGCAAACTAAAAGAGGTGTACAGGTGGATTGACAGTTGGAGTTCTGGTGTTAAGACGATAGTCATTATAATGCTTGCATTCTTAATGGTAGAGCTTCATTTCTCTTCACACACTAAAGCTATTTTAGAAGATTATAGACAGGCGGCTGTTACGGAGAAGGTATTAGCTGAGAAATATACAGAGATGATTACTCCACAAGTTAACGGGCACATAGAGCATATTCTTATGGAAGATAAGGATGCGTCGAATGTCTTGTTATTGAATTACCATAATACCTTACAAAGTACACATGGTTTATCATATCGCTATTTAACAGCTCTTACAGAGAAGAGAAGAGGGTATGAAACTAAGGCAACTATTAAGATATGGAAAGAGTTGGAGTATATTAACTACGGTGATGAGCTTGAAAGGATTAATGACAATCAATTCATCAGAATGGATACTATTGAGAACTATCGTAGAACGTTCCCTAATTTAGTAGCTTTATTAGAGGACTCTGGAGCAAAATCTGCTGCGATATACCCGATAGTAGGTATTGGTGGACCAATAGGGTTAGTAGTAATTATCTATCCTAACGACAAGGAATACTATTTAGGATACTACAATTCTGTTATTGCTCCATGCATTCAGCCTTTATCTACATTACTAGATTATAACTCAATTAGGAAGAAATTTAAAATGGATTATGAAAGTAGACAAGAGGAACAAGGAAATATGTTACAACGATTCTTCCCATATGTATTGGAGTGAAATAGACAATACTATATACACTTCAGTAACAACAATGATACATGAGTTCTGTCAAAAGTTCGACAGTGATTTCTGGTCGCAGTACAAAGCATTACAGAAGCTATTAAGTGCTGAACAGTTTGCCATGGAGAAGAAGAGACTATTAGAAACTAAACGTTTTGATAAGAAGTACTTCTTAGACATGTATGATTTAAATGAGACAGAGTTTAATTCTGCACAGCAGGATATACTGGATGAGTGGTCTAAAACCAATGCCGATTCCAAGGAAAGAGGTACAAAGATTCATAGTGATTTGGAGCATCAATATCTAGGTAAGAGTTCATGCCAAATGAGAAGTTACGGTTTAGGCGGAACTTTTGAAGTTAATACTAATGAATCTTTAGAGAAGAATAACTTAGACCTACTAAGCATAGAAAGAGGAGTCTTCCCTGAATATATGATATATAGGAGGTCGGATGACAATAAATTTAGGTTGGCAGGTCAAATTGACTTACTTATTAAGGACGGAAACGACATTTACATTGTTGATTACAAGACTAATAAAAGTATTGACGAGAAATCTTACTTTGATACCAGAACTAAGAAGAGTCAAATGATGAGGTATCCTATGAATAATTTAATGGATTGTAATAAGGTACATTATACCTTACAACTATCTACCTATGCATGGATGCTTCAGAAATTAAATCCTGATTTTGTTATTAAGAAGCTATTGCTTATACATTATGACCATAATGGTAACGTTACAGAACATGAGTTAGATTACCTTAAAGATGACGTAGAACGTATGTGTAAGCATTGGAAGAAACAGTGTATACTTAAGGAAATCAAGGAGAAGAGAAAGCCTATAGAGTTCTAATGAGCTAGTTCATAATCATAGAGTATCTTTCAAACTGGGATTTGAGATATTAAAAGTAAAGTATAATTAAAGCTCATTAGAAATCTATGGGAATTACTAATATTGTAAATGGACACTTAAATGAGTTACTAGGTAATAACGAAGAAATGGCTAGGGCTCGTATTAGAATATGTAAGAAGTGTCCTATTATGAAGGATTCATTTATAGGGTATGTATGCAGTAGTAAACTGTGGCTGAACCCTAAAACAGGAGATATATCAACAGAACGTAAAGATGGTTATAAACGCGGATGCGGGTGTAGGCTTAATGCTAAAGTTAGAGATATTAAGTCTTCATGTCCAGCATGTAAATGGTAAATGATTTAAATTATGAGTAATAACGGAACAATGGATGTAATGTTTGGGGGTAAAGGATTAAGCTTTGCCGGTGCAGATGGATTTAAAGATTTAAAGAAAGAAGCTGCTGTGGAAGCACATAATAAAGCAGTAGATACTTACACTAAAGCACTTAATAAGAACATTAAAGATGAATTGGAGAAAGCGGAGGAAGTAACAGAGAAGATGAATAGTATGGAAATTATGCCTATTAATTCATACGTATTAGTTAGACCTTATGCTAAGAATCCGTATCAAAAGATAGAAGTGACTAAAGGCGGACTTATTATACCAGAATATGACGGAGCATTTAAGAATCCAGACACTGGAGAGAAAGATACAGAGTATCAACTTTCAGTTGTAGCTAACGTTATAGAAGTAAGTCCTTTGTGTAAGTTTATTAAACCGGGAGACGATATATATTATAGACGTTCTTCTGGAGTACCTGTTCCGTTCTTCAGACAAGGATTTGAAGTTGTAGCTGAACAGCAAGTACAGGTGGTTATTAATGAAGGTTTAAAAGAACGATTTAAGAGTATAGAATAATGGAAGAGAAAGTGTTTTATCAACCAGGAGATGTAGTAACATTAAGACAAGACATCCCATATAAACCTCAGATGATTGTAGTTAAGAAAGAGACGATGACGTTTAGACCATCTAAGGATGAGAAGAAAGATGAATATTTCAAGGGTATTAGATGTAGATGGTTCTCTACAAGAGGAGAGCTACAAGAAGCTATCTTTAATACTAAAGACTTAATTAAATTATAATGGCAACTAAGTTTCAACAAGGTGGGCAGGATGACCAAGAGTTGTTCTCTGCCTACCTTATTAAGTTATTTAAGCCTAAGTCTCAGCAGGAGTTTGAGGATACTATATCCAAACTCTCAGAGAGGGAAATTAATGAAATCTATAAACAATACAAGAGTATGGAGAATAATCAAACTATCATGGCTAAGATGGGAGCCAAAATTAACTACATTAGCAGACTACAAGGTAAGTGTCCGGAAGGTTATGAGGTAGAGAGATTCATGGCTGGAGGATGTGTTAAGTGTAGAAGGAAAGCAATGGCTGAAGGCAGTAAAGCTATGGATGTATTCAAAGATAAATGTGGAGGTAAAGCCAAGAGACGTATTAAGAAGAACGAGAATGGTGATAAAATAGCAGTTAACAAGACTGATACCGTACACACTAGCAAGGGAATATATAATGTTAGTAACAAGAAGCTCCCTTATAAGAAGATGTCCAAAGCAGATTACAAAGGACTACCTTTAAAGGACAAAATGAAAGTTGACATGAAAGACCAGGCTAACGGCAGGGGTGCTAGTGGAGCAGGCGCAACCAGAGGTAGTAATATAGGTAAAAAGTTAAACGGTGGCACTATTACTTCGTTCAAGTGCGGAGGAATGGCTAAGAAGAGAATTAAGAAGAATATGGGTGGAACTGTTAGCAATAAATGGAGTATTCCTAGTAAAGCTAGCGGTGATGCTATTAAACACATTAAAGGCGGACCAGGCTCGGCAGATAGTACTAGAGAAATGAAATTTAATGGGTTTCAGAGGAAAGCACTAGCTGGTAAGCCTTATAAAAGCAAATAAATATGAAAGTATTCCTATTTGATAATGGTACTAATTCTGTGATTGTGAATGAGCCAGAGGTTCTTCTTATTAAGGAGTTCGCAGCTCTATGGACTAATGAAAGGAATAAGACCAAAGAAGACCCTACGGGAGTTTGCAAATCAAGAGCTTATAGAGAGCTTGTTTACATATGGCTAATGTTAGATTGGGCATCTCCATACTCTGATTATACAGAGCAAGAAAGACATCAATCATGTCTTCAGGATGCTAATTTAAGTGAAGAGGAATGGGCAGACCCAATCTTCAGAGCCGCATGTAGGAAGTACAGAGATATTCAAAACGAATCTAGAGCACTTAAACTCATTAAGTCTGCTCAAAGTGTAGTCGATAGAATTACTGATTACTTTGACACCATAGATTTATCCGAAAGAGACCCAGTTACTAATAGACCTGTTTGGAAAGTGGCTGATGTAATGAAAGAAATGCAATCAGTTTCTAAGGTTATAGAAGAACTTAAAACTCTTGAGTATATGTACAAGAAAGAGCAAGAAGAAGAGACTGGTATCAGAGGTGAAGGTAAGAAAGGACATTTAGATTAATTATGGCTGGACGTGGCAGACCTAAGAAGAAAGTCGAAATTCCAGAAACAGTTCAAGAGTTAATACAGAGAGTAGAGCCAGAGTTAATAGAAGCTGTTCAACATATAAATCCTGTCATAGAGGACAATTCAATTAAAACATCTAATGTTGAATGGGATGTATCATTAGATACTGAGATTAAGCATTTCGACCCTACTCTATCTTATGAGCTGACTGGATATCGACCAGTGGATGAAGAAAGAGGATTGGATTTTAATCCAGAGTGGTTCACTGAAGCTAGACAGATTAAACTAAGAAACGGTAAATACTGTGCTTATCCGGAGGGAACAAAGAAGTATAATGACTTTTGGGACGAAGAGGTTAGAAGATGTAATCAAGGATACGAATCACATGGATATAGAATTACAGGTGATAATTACTTCTTCCTTAATTATTATAGGTTGAAGAATACTGATGTATCTCAAGCTGGTGCTGGTCGTGAAACTACATTTCCTTCATTCTTTAGTAAGCAGTATGAGTACTTTCATTACATAGAAATGTGTGAGAAGTTGAAGAAGGATGTGTGCGCCCTTAAAGCTCGTGGAGTCGGTTGACACAATAAACTAAAGCCGACTATAAATTCCGCAAAATCGGTGAAGACTAACGTGATTAATCACTTATTAAATTTAATATTATGACTAAGAAGGAACAATTAAAATTTATTGAGGATAACTATCCCTTATACAACAATCATATATCTAACAGAAGAATAAGACATACATTCTTCGATACAATCGAAACTGAACTACAAGCTTATCTGCTTGGATTTTATGCCGCTGATGGCAGTATTGATGAGAAACGCAAAACCTTAAGAGTTCATTTGCAGTCTGGAGATTCTGAAATAGTGTACTTATTTAAAGATAGTATAAGTCCAGACGCTAGAACGTTTACCGTAGCACCACATATTGTAACTGGAAGAAACGGTATGAAAGTAAATGCCCATGCATCATTTGGAGTTGACATTACTAGTTCCAAATTATGTAATGCCTTAGTAGACTTAGGGATAGGATATAATAAAAGCGTAGCAGAACTCAAAATTCCAAGCATTCCTGAGGACCTTGTGAAACATTTCATCAGAGGTTATTTTGATGGAGATGGGTGTATTACTGGATGGTTAGCTACAGAGAAGGGTAAAGTTGACAGAGTTAGATATAAGTTTGATATATGTAGTAAAACAATTACTATGTTGTCTGATATACAGAAGGTTCTTTCTAAGAATGATATTAATGTAAATATTAATTATCTTAAACGTGATGATATGTATAGGATATCTACTTCATCTAAAAGCGAAGTGAGTAAACTATATCATTATCTATATGATGATGCTAATTTCTATTTATCAAGAAAGTTTAATAAGTTTAGTTACTATGTTAATACCGAGGTAAGTCAGCTCATCGCTGACCACCGTAACGCGCAGGAGGTGAACGTTAATGAGAGTAATAATCCTCCCACGAGTGCGGAACATTCTGTAAAAGAATGAATATGTGCGCTGACCTTATAGGAAACTATAAGAAGTATAGGATAAAAAGCCTATACGGTAACAAAGTGTTTAGTGAAATTGCAGCATCTTTAGGAGTTAGGTTATATACAACTGTTAGAGGTTCACATACAGTATATGTAGCATTTACCGAGAAATTCGTTAGTGACGTGCTTCGTAAATGCTGGGAACAGCTTGAATATTTAAATGCTGATACAGAAGGCGGCATGAGACATCTAAGACAGAAGTATAATTCTGATATGCATAAGAGAGCCTCTCTTCTTACTAAAGACAGAGAAGAATTTGGATTCATGTCAGACATTATTGGCTTCGTAGTAGATGTTCCTCGTAAACTCCGTGGAGACCGTGTGGATAGATTGTTCTTTGAAGAATCTGGTTCTAATCCAATTCTAGTAAAGACTTACTTACAGAGTACAGCTCTTGTAGAAATTCTAGGTAATAAATTCGGAACCAGATTTGTATGGGGAACAGGTGGAGACCAGGGACCTGCACTTGACGGACTTAGTAAGATGTTTTATAATCCAGCTGGTTATAATTTCTTACCTTATAAACACAATCATACTAAAGACGGTTCTTACGCTTTTACTTCATTCTTCATACCTGCCTATACATTTGTAGCAGCAAATGGATATGTAGACGATAGAGGAGTTACTAATACTGCGAAGGCTAAGAAGTTCTATTTAGACCAAAGAGAAGCTCTACTAGCTAACCCGAAGGAGCATTTAATTGCATGTGCAGAGTTCTGTTTTACTCCTGACGATGCCTTGGCTCTAGAAGGAGACAACCAGTTTAATACTGTATTGTTAAGTGAGCAACTTGCTAATATCAAACTACATAAACTGGGACCACATATTGATGTAGGTCAGTTAGAGTATAATTTTACTAACAACCAGCACACAGAGGAAGCAATTGATAGTGTAAGATTTGTTAGTAACCCCAAAGGTAAAGTTAAGATACTTGAACATCCGATTAAAGGAGAGCATGGAGCTGTGCCTAGAAATTTATACGTTGCTGGTATTGACGGTATTGATATGGGTGGTGAAGACACTTCTGATAAGACTCAAGACCCTTCTGATTTCTGTGTAGTAGTTAAAAAGAGAGCTTATGGGTTAGATGAACCTAAAATAGTGTGCTATTATAGGGACAGACCTAAGACTTTACGTGAAGCACATATGACATGTCTTAAGATATTGCAGTATTACAATTGCCAAGCAGTTCTTGAATCTACTAGAATGTCTACTCTACAATTCTTTAGAGAGAAACATAAAGAGAATAGACATTTGATGAGAAGACCTAGAGCTACTCAATCTGACATACAAGGAGGTCGTAGTAAACAATTCGGAGCTCCTGCTACTGAAGTAGTAATTAGGCATCAATTAGATTTAATAGCTCAACATATAGAAGATTATTGTCATAATATATGGTTTGAAGAAATTCTAGAAGAAGCAATTAAATACAGTTATGAGAATAAACGTAAGTTTGATATTATAGCTGCATGGGGTATGTGCGAACTAGGAGACGAGGAATTAATGGGAGTAGTTCCTAAAGAAATGGACAGTCCTAATAACAAACTAAGACCTTTCGGTTATTGGGTTGACGAAAGAGGAATTAGACATAAAGGAGTTATTCCAGAGAAACAACAGATAGTACCTAAGTTTAATTTATGGCCTACACAATACGATGACCCTACAAGAATTAGAAGTAGCAATCAGAGATTTATTCAAACAGATTTATCATAAAGAATATGTGGCTAAATTAAAGCTAGAAGAGCTACAAACTGCCGAGGGGACACATAGAGGTTATAAGTTAACACTTGGCATGAATAATATAGACAAGCCACTTATTATATCGTTTGAAGGTGGTGAAGTAGCATATCTTAAATTTCTTAGACAGGAATTAAGAGATAGAAGATTAGGCGACACACATTATTTCCTAGGATATAAACAATATAACGGATTAGAGAGTTGTAATGAGTGCACAGAACAGGAGTGATGAGTACTTAATGGAGCATATTGATAAGGCAGTATCAGAATTAGTATTTCCTAAGTACAAATTACAGAAAGCATATAATTATTATAATGGATATAGAGATGCCGAACAATATAGGTATCTAGAAGAGAATTTTGGAATAGGTAATCCTACTTCTATAGAATTTACTCCTCTTATCAGGAAGCATGTTGATGCTTTACTTGGAGAATACCTAGGTACTCCATTACTGCCTAAAGTGTCATGCAAGGATAAAGAAACTATATCTAAGATATCTAGAGATAAGGAATTACAAATTAATAAGGAAGTATATCAATACTTACAACAACACCTTAATAATCAGATATTAGCATTCTTAGGAGGACAAGAAGTAACTGATAAAGCCGTAGAAGCCCAACTTAACAAGTTAGTAGAAGAGATTAATAACAGCTTTGTTAGTGAATATGAAATAGCTGCACAGAATGTTGTTGAGTATATAATTCAATCTAGAGATATTAACTTACTTACTAAATTGAAGAACCTGTTACTTGACTTACTAGTAACTGGCATGAGCTTTTACCAGGTTCATCCTAGTAGGAAGAGAACTAATATAGAAATAGAGGTATTAGACCCACGTAATGTATTCGTTGATAGAAATCCAGAATCTGTATATGTTAGAGATAGCTACAGAGTAGTTATTAGACGTTGGTTAACTAAGCAACAAATACTTAATAAATATGGTCCTCAACTAGATACAAGTAGCATCAATGAATTAGAGGAGATGTTTGAGGGATATTACGATAGTAGTTATATATATGTACGCGCCATGAGCAATCAAGCTACTGGAGCTCCTATTACAGACGGACTCGAGGCGGGTAAAGAAGTAATACCCGGATTCCCTACCGACTACTATGAGACTTACAATTATAAGTTAATACCTGTGTTTGAAGTTGAGTGGATTGATGTTGATAAAGAAGGAGAAGATTATGTAGAGAATAGATATGAAGGAGTTAAAATCGGAGAATCTATTTACATTCTTACTGGTAAATCTCTTGATGTAGTTAGAACTAAAGATAATCCTACACACTGTGGATTGTCAGTTAATGGTTTGTTCTTTGTAAACAGAAGTAACGAACCATATTCACTTGTGCTTGCATGTTCACATCTTCAAGACAAGTACGATTTGATTACTTTCTTTAGGGACAATGTAATTGCCAATAGTGGTACTAGTGGAGACTGGATTGACTTTAGTATGCTACCTATGGCTCTTGGTGATGATTTGACTGAAAGATTGCAAAAATTCATTGCATATAAGAAGACTGGCGTGGCTCCTATTGATACTTCGCAAGAGGGTAGAGCATTTAATAACAATACTTCTTTTGCTGGATTCGATGACTTATTAAAAGCTGATACTATTCAGGCATTTAATATGGCGTTGCAGATGTTAGAAGAGCAGACATCATCTATTACTGGAGTGTTTAGAGAGAGATTAAATGGAATAGAAACTAGGGATGCTGTTAGTAATGTTAAGGCAGGTATGAGAAACTCTTATATCATTACTAAATCTTACTATCAACAAATGGATACTTTGGCAGAGGATATTCTGATTGATTCTCTTAATTGTGCTAAGAAGGTATGGAAACATAAACCACTTACTGGAACTTTAGTGCTAGGTGACAAACTACAGAAAGTATTTACTGCTCTCCCTGAACATTTTACTTTTACTGACTATGATATTCATGTAATAGCTAGTAGTAGAATTATGGAGGAAATGCAGAACATGCAACAGTTAATGATTGAGTTCATCAAGAGTGGTCAACTAGACCCAGACATAGCTATGGAGTGCATGACTGCCAGAAGTATGACTGAACTTAAATCTAAATTGTCTAAAGCATTTCAAAAGAGAAGAGAAGAAACTCAGAACACTGCGCAGATGCAACAACAGAACGAAGAGCTACAGAAGCAACTTCAAAAGGCGGAACAAGAGAAAGAGCAGCTTAATAATAAGATTGCATCTCTTAATGAAGCTAAGATTGCTATTGATAGGCAGAAGGTTGAATATGACTATGAGATTGGCCTTATTAAGGCTAACGCTGATAGAGATTATAAGCAGAGTACTTCTGACAATGACACCAAAAGAACAGATATTGAGATAGCCCAATTGTACGATGGGAATCAGCAGAATAACGAAGTGAAGAACGTATAATGGAATTAAAAATTAAAGTTTGCACTAACGATAGCTGTAAGGTAATCATACTTGACGATACTGGTACAGGAGAGAATGGCTACTTGCCTGAATCTTCTTCAGTCATCGTCAAGAACAGATTCAAGTACTCTGACACTGTATCTATTGATGTCTTACAACATAATAAGGCAGATGGGCCTGAAATACAACTTCCTGTTTACACTTTACATGATGACGGTAATAAGTCAGTAACTATGCCAGTAGGGTTTGATGGGTGGTTTAATGTATATCATATAGTTCTGCCGACTAAAGATTGGTTTGATAGAGAGATAGGTAAAACGGCTGGTTCAGCTGTAACTATGTATGCCACTGTGTACTATTCGGACGGTATCTACATCTATAAGTATTTTAATGGCACATCTACGACCGTAACTGTAGATGAGATAGTAGAGAGGAACGTAGAAGATACTACAATTTCTAGGACATATAATAATTACGTGTCTATTTGTTTTCTTAAGAAATGTTATATATCTTTGTGCCAGCAAATATTTAATAGCAGAGGTTTCAGTAAATGTTGGAGTAAGAATGCTGTAGCGGCCGAATTATCCTACAAGAGAGATTTAGTCTGGATGGCTATTAATGTAATCAAATATATGGTTCAATCTAATCAGTTAGCTGAAGCTGAACGAATCATAGAACAAATAGGAGGTTGTAATGGCTTGTGTAAATCAGAATACAGCAAATGGCCAGAGCAAGGCTGTGGATGCTCTCAAAGATAAGGTGATTTGTGAATACAAAGAACTGCTTAAGTATTTAGAACGGGGGCATAGATATGACTACCAACTAATTCTCGAAGAGATAAGTCTCATCGAATTGCTAGAAGAGAATGAAGTTAATAGGTCTGAATTTGTAGAACAATTTTATCTTAATAATAAATGGCAGATAACTCTATTTTAACACCAGGTGGTTCTGGAAATGAATGTATCAATCCTGTTAACGAACAAATTGATACTTCACAATTTCTGAAAGTAGATTACCGCTTAGGGGAGTTTGAGAGTGAGTCAGATAAACAAATTGCTAGAATTAATCTTGGAGCTGCTGGCATTAATGATGTCTATGATAAGACTTCAGCAGATTTAAAGACATTAGAGGCAGTTAAGACCTCAATGGATACTCACCTAGCTACTGAAGACCCACATAATATAATTCCTACTATAGAAAGTAAACTGGAGGGTTTTGTTAAAGAGGATGGAACCACACCATTCTTAGCACCTCAAACAGGTGTTGACCCGTTGACAGACTTTCATTTAACAACCAAGAGATTCGTGACTGCTTTAATGGACAGTCATTTAGCTAAAACAGACCCACATAATATAATTCCTCTTGTAGAGGAAATACTTAAAGTATATGTAACTACTGACCAGATTTATAGGAAGGTAGAGCTATATACTAGAGAACAAGTTGATGACTTAATCAAGAATTTCGTTAGACGTGACGGAACTACTGCATTTCTAAAACCACAGTTAGGAGTTACTCCAATAGCTGACGGACATCTATCTACTAAGAAATATGTAGATGATGTAATGTTCAAACATTTAGTTGATGCAGACCCTCACGGATTTGTGACGTTACTTAATCAGAGACTAAACAACTATTTCAGGAAGACTGAAACTTACTCTAGAGCAGAGACTTATTCAAGAGCTCAAATTGATGCCATTATTAATCAATTGGTAATTGATGCGGCTAGAGGGGCTATTGAGGAACATATCAATCAATATGACCCTCATGGAACTCTTAAAGAAATCTATAGTAAGCATTATGTACCTCGTGATGGTTCAGTTCCATTTACTGCCCCACAGAAGGGAGTAGATGCTGTAGAAGATGACGAATTAATAACTAAAAGACAACTGGATGCTTCTATTGTAGAAGAGCCTGTTTGGATTACTAGTGGACCAGTTCAAACTACAGTAGGCTTCGTTGAAGATGAAACTGACCCAGGAGAGAAATTGAATCTTCAAGAAGTTATGGATGCAATCTTCTACGGTAAATCTGTAGATGTTAAAGCTCCTGCGTATGCTTTACTAGGTTCTATAGTAGACGTTGAACTATTCGTTAGAGGTTCTACTGGAGTGATATCTTATGCTGAATTATGGCAGAACGATGAGCTTATTGGAACATATACTAAGGATGATTTCGAATTAGGACAATTAACTGTAAAGAGTTTACCTATTAACGAAGAAACTACTTTTACATTTAAAGTATTCTATCCTAATGGTACATATCTGGAAGCTAGTTGTACTACTAAAGTAGCATATGACATATTTGTAGGAATCTTACCTAAATGGTATGCAGCCTCTAATGTTAATTATGATTACTTACTTCAGCTAGTTCAATCAGACCCAGAGAACAATAGCATTGACAGTTCTGGTGACTTAGTATCAGAAATCAAACACAAATATAATTTCTCAAGTCCTAAAGAGCTTAAGCAAATATTTGTAGCAATGCCTAAGGAATATCCAGACTTAGTTCAAATGACAACGCCTTCTCAACAATTCGGTCTTGAATCGTTTGACATTATTAGCGATATCCCATTTGAAATTCCTGGATTGTCAAATAGTAAAATATATAAGATATATGTGTTCAAGGAGTCTCTAGTAACTCTCAACTTGGAGGTAACATTTAAGTTTGACCCAGCTAACATTTAATAAGTATGAGAGCATATAGTGAAATTATAGCAAGTTTTAGAAGAGGTGGTCCGTTCCCTATAGAAGCTGACTATATCTTCGAAACTGAAGCGAAACTGAAAGAATTTTATTCATCTCCTGAAGAGAATGCTATTTTACACAAGGGATTGTTAAAGGTAGTTGAAAATGACGGAGATGGTAATCAAGCACTATATTGGGTCACTAGAAAGGAGACTAACGATGAGTTAGAGTTTACTAAACTTATTACTTCTAAGAGTGATGAAACTATAGCTGACTTGATAACTAGATTAGAGCAGGAAATTAAAGATAGAAAGACAGCAGACGATGCTATCTGGGGAAGTGTTGACCATACTAGTGTACCAGAGGACTTAAACAGTCTGAAGGACATTGCAGAGGAAATTACTAAAATTAGAGAGCATCTAGGTAATCTAGACAGCACTGATGAGGGATTACAGAGTAATATTGATAAGGTGCAAGCCGAACTCGATAAGACACAAGAAGGAGTAGGTTTGGGAGAAGACGGAGCTTATGTTCCTGATACTGAAACTACTTACCTTAAAGACTCTACATCTGTAATGGATTCTCTGCGCAAGCTAGACGAATTAGTGAATCATGCTATTCACTTTAACTGGGTCACACTAGAAGATACTCCAAGCATTGAATTAGATATTGATAGACAGATTACTGGAACTACAATATCTGGTAATGTTAAGGTATCTACTGATAGTGGTAACGGAATTACCATAAAGAATGACGGTCTATTCTATAAACTAACTACTGAATATTTAGACGGACTCTTAACTATTAAGGTTAACGATAATGTTATAGGACAACATCAAATTGGTTTGTCAGCTATCGTAGAGGATGCTAAGTACGACCCAGATACGGAAGAGCTAGTTATAGTATTTAAACTTCTAACTGGTGATAAGCAAGTAGTTAGGATTCCAGTTGGAACTCTTATTAGAGAATGGGAAGTTGATAACTCTATTCCTGATAAGGTAGTAGAATTGGAGAAAGTGTTATCATTAGGAACTGGCGCTGATAAGCTTTCTGCTGACGTTAGGTTGTATACAGCTAAAGATAACATCTTAGTAAAAGAAGGAAATGCTCTGTATGTTAAAGGTACTTCCGATAACATCACACATGATTCTAAAGCCTTAGATGTTGTTATTAGTGAATTACAAAGTGATATTGATAGCCACCTTAAAGATTTCAACAATCCACATAGAGTCACTCCAGCACAGATTGGAGCCATTTCTTTGCCCGAAGTTGAAATTCTACTAAAGTCTAAAGCAGATTTAGTAAGTGGAAAGGTTCCTAAAGAACAACTTCCAGATGATATAGGTGGTGAAGTAACTTGGATTGACGTAGAAGGTGATGAAGAAACAGTATCCTAATAGGCCCGCTAATATGAGCCAGTTGGACTATTTGTGGACAACATATGGCCCATATACGGTGTCGGACTCAATAGACGTTGAAGACTCTATTCCTTCTTCTAAAGCTATCAAAGATGCTATTGCTACCCAGGTAACTGGTATAGTAGAACTCGATACTCAAGAAGAAGGTAATAAGGTTAGAGTTATAGGTAAAGGAGGAAGTGGTGAGGAAATATCATCAATCCTTCTTGATAAAGATACTAAGATAGTTTCGTTTGAAAGACATCTTATAACACAAGAGGATATAGATAACGGATTCGGTAATGCACTGAATGAGGAATGGCTGATACTTACTGCTTCTAATGGAGATAGATTTGAAGTGTCTCTGGAAGACTTTGTAGTTAAAGGACAAATAACTAATACTATTATTACCCAGACTAAGAATGGTAATATTGCATCAGAGTTAAGGATTAATAATCCAATTACTAATAGGTCTGTAGATTTATTAACTTCAAACTTTGGAGTTAGGGCAGACTTAGTAGTTGATACTGATGCTGATTCTAACATAGTTATTACTAAGGGTGATAAAGGAGTTGTTTGTAAATTTAGTTGGGAAGGTACAGAATACCCAGTAAGAATTAAAGCCGTAGATACTTACGATGAGTATTTACTACAGACTTTAGAACCTAATACCATTTACTTCATAAAGGACATTAAGTCTATTTATCTTAATGGAGTTAAATATGCCTCTGAAGGTGGTGGAGGTTTAGACCCTGACTTGTATTATACTAAATCAGAAACTGATGCTCTTATATCTAATATCGAAAGCGACTTAGACAATAAAGTCAGTCTGGTTGACGGTAATATAGTATTAGAGGAAGGTCAAGGAATTGTGGTTAATCGTAGGGACGGTGTTCAGAATTTAATATCATCTGACAATTCCGGAGGGTTTAAACTTGGTAATGTTAATTCTTATCTGGAGATATACACTAATACAAGACCAGCCGTTGTAGTAGGGGAAGACACTGATTCACTTGCATTAATGTCAGACTTGACTTCTTATACTTGGAATGAAGTAACTACTGCTAAAGCTACCAGACTCGCTGATTTACCAGAGAGTTATCCAGTAGGAACTTTAACAGTTAAGCATTCTGAAGGAGAAGTTAGTTACGACGGTTCCGAAGATGTATCTATTGACTTAACACATATACAACAATCAATTAATACATTGAAAGATACTATGGAGTACTTACTATCTACTAAACAAGATAAGCTTGTTAGTGGAGTTAACATTAAGAAGATTAATGGTAAGTCAGTACTCGGTAATGGAGATATACTTATATCTTCTGATTCTACAGCTATTAGATATAAGGGGTCTGTAGCTACTCGTATGTATTTACCTTCTGCTCCAGAAGTAGGTGATATTTACAACGTTATTAATGACGGTGCTAACTATGCTTGGAATGGAGAAACTTGGGAAACATATGGAACTATAACTCCAACTGGAGTAGATTTGTATAAGAATGCCAGTGGTGAAATAACTGGCGGGGAGGTAAGGTTTAGTGATAATACTGTGCTCCCTATTAACATATTTATTAAATAACATCATTAAATTTTATGGCACAATTAAAATTTTACAGAGGGTTAAAAGCCAATTACGTAGCTGAAACTACTCACAAGGATGGGATTTACTTTGCTACAGACACCAATGAAATCCTTATGAATGGTAAGGCTTACACAGGAGCTCTAGCTGCTAGTAAAGTCGTTACTAATGTAGCCTTGTCTTCTGATAAAAGCAAACTGGTCATTACTTACTCTGATACCACTACAACAGAGATTGAAGTAGGTAGCGGTAAGTATACATCAGCTATTGAAGACAAAGATTTAGCTATGCCTAATGCTGTCGGTGGTATCGCTAAAGGAACTAAGGTAAGTGCTCTGGAAGGACAGACATATGATTATATGTGGGATGAACTGCTGTTCCCTACTATTAATCCTACATTTACTGCTCCTACTGCAAGCATCTCATTTAAGAGCTATTCAACTCCTCGAGAAGTTGGAGCTACTGCACCTACTGCTGCTAATTTCAACACTAGTCTTAATAAGGGAGCTATTACCTTAAATGGAACAAAACAAGCAGACAGGTCTGGTAACTTAGATGCAGATAATTCATTTATCTTCGTAAATGGACAAGAATCTAACACAACTCTGCCTACTACTGTAACACTTGGTAATACTACTTATACTTATAAGGCAGCTTATTTGCAAGGACCTCAACCTAAAGATAACAAAGGAAACAATTATAGCACTCCACTTGCAGCTGGTTCGGTCAACTCTTCAGCTATCACACTTAATGGTACATATCCTTGGTATGCATCTACAAGTACAGCTTCTTCTGGTACGCCTGTGGTTAAACAAGCTCTTATTGCTTGGAATACTTCTACTGGAGCTATGACTACTCCTAGATTTGAATTACAACCTTCTGGTACTCTTCCACAGGTATTCAAGCTGCCAAGAGCTGTCACTCAACTTCAAATGTTGAACACAGTATCAGGTAACATGGAAGTTATAGGACTTAGTGACTGGACTAAGACAGAAGAAGAGATTACTATTGGAACCACACCTGTAACTTATTTAGTTTACACTTACAATGGTTCTACTAGAGGTTCAGTAACTTTAATCGCTAAATTCTAATTTGACATATGGCAAGAAATAAAGGTACATTCCAATTTGCAGCCAACTTTGAGGTTAAACTTCAAGGTGCTTTAGACCCAAGAATCTTAGTAGATAATAAGTCTGAACTTATTAATAAAGAGACTTGGCCGTATGATGGCGATACTATCTACGTATATAATGGATTGCTAGTAGCCGTTGCTGCTGATAAGGCAATTTATATGCTAGTTGATAAAGATAAAATTCTGGAAGCAGATTACTCCGGATGGAAACAAATGGACGTTGCTGCTGCACAGACAGTAGAGATTATTGACAACTTAAATTCTTCTTCTACCACTGCTGCATTGTCAGCTAATCAAGGTAGAGTATTAGGACAGAGAGTTACTACCCTTGAGGGCAAAATTTCTTCTGTATATTCATACAAAGGCTCCAAAGCTACTTATGCAGAACTTCCTAGTGATGCAGCAGCAGGTGATGTATGGAATGTAGAGGAAGCTCATGACAATCATCCAGCTGGTACTAACTGGGCATGGACTGGTACAGCATGGGATGCTCTGGGTGGAGCTATTGACCTGTCTGCATACTACAATAAGACTCAAGCAGATGCTGCAATTGCAGCTGCTGTTGATGCAGAGAAGACTTTAAGAGAAGCAGCTGATACTGCATTAGACGGTAAAATTACTACTAATACTCAAGCTATTGCTAAGATTAATGGTAGTGCTGATGCTGAAGGTTCTCTAGCTAATACTCTGAAACAGGCTAAAGATTATGCAGATACTAAAGTTAGTGATGTTAGTAATTTAGTAGCTAATAAAGTTGATAAGGTAGAAGGTAGTACTCTGATTCCAGAAACTAAACTTGCACTTATTGACACTAACACTTCAGATATTGATGCTCTAGAAGTTAGAGTTGCTGCTAACGAGGCTAAACTTGTTGGAATCACCACTACTGTAGTTTCGACAATTAATACAGCTATCGACGCAGCTATGGCTTGGCACGAAGTAACTGAATAAAACACATAATATATTAAAATGGAGAAAATGTTTGTACACGTAGCGAAGAAGTCCACATTTACTAGTGAACTACAAGAACAATACACCAATAGTATTGTTTTCATTAAAGATTCACAGGAGATTTATACTCATGGAACGTTCTACGCTATTCCTGATTCTTACAAAGGCAAGATTACTTCATTGGAGAGTGCTGTGGCAGCTTTACAGGCTGCCAAGGCCTTTTCTAAAGTTTCTGACGGTACTAATGTTGCAGAGTCTCCTTCTCACGACGGAACTCTTAAATTCAACAAAGGCTCTAATGTAAATATCACTGTCGGAACAGATGGAGTAACAATTAGCGCTACAGATACTAAATACACACAAGGTTCTGGTATCTCTATTGAAGGTACTACAATTAATCACTTTAATTCAGTAACTGCTGGCACAGCTAAAGGTGATAATAGTAAAACATTAGCATTTGGTGGAACGTTTACTATTCCTAGCATTACTTATGATGCACAAGGACACGTTACAGCTAAAGGAACCACTACAATGACTATGCCAGCTGCTCCTTCATTTACTAACTGGCAAGCTAAGAATGTTGTTGGCGCTTCTGCTACAGCTACAGCTAATGCAGCAACTACTAATGCTACTACATTCTTGAACTTAATTGAGAATGGTGCAGTAAGAAGCTCACATCAAATTACTGGTACTGGTAAAGTAACAGTTACAGCTGATGTTACTGGTAAAGTAACAATTAATGGTGCTGCAACTACTGCTGCTTCTGGTTCTGCTAATGGTACAATTGCTATTGATGGCAAAGATGTAGCTGTTAAAGGTCTTGGTTCTGCTGCTTATACAGCTTCATCTGCATATGCAACTGCTGCTCAAGGTACTAAAGCTGATAATGCTGTTCCTAATACGAGAACTGTAAACGGACATGCGCTTAGCAATAATGTTACTGTTACTAAAGCTGATGTAGGTTTAGGTAATGTAACTAATGAGTCTAAGACTACGATGTTTACTAGTGCAGCTCTTACTGGAACTCCAACTGCTCCAACTGCTGCTGGTGGTACTAATAGCACTCAGATTGCAACAACTGCATTTGTAATTAACGAGATTGGAAGTAAAATTTCTGCTGCTCAAGCACTTAGATTTAAAGGTACTATTGGTACTGATGGAGACGTTACTGAACTTCCTGCTAATCATACCGTAGGTGACACTTACGTAGTTAAAGCTGCTGGTAATTTTGCGGGCGAAGGCTGTGAAGCAGGTGACATGATTATCTGTGTTAAATCTGGAACGACTGCTGCAAATGGTGACTGGTCAGTTATTCAGAGAAACTTAGACGGTGCTGTTACTGGCAAATCCCTAACTGCTAACGCAGTAATTTTAGGTAACGGTGGGTCTACTGTTAAAGCTCTAGCTAATGGTACTGCTGGATACGTACTGAAAGCCACTGCTAGTGGTCCTACATGGCAAGCAGAGAAAGACACAGTTTATACTCACCCTGCTGGTGGTGCTCCTAGTAAAACTTCTGGATTCTATAAATTCAGCACAGATTCTACTAGTCACGTTGCTTCAGTAACTGCCGTTACTAAAGCTGATATTACTGCTTTGGGTATTCCAGGGGCTGATACTAATACTACTTATACATTCGCTAATGGTACAGCTGGTAACTTTACTGTAACTCCTTCCGGAGGTTCTAAACAAACAGTTAGTATTGGTAAACCTGCTACTGCTGGTGCGGCTGATACTGCTGCTAAGTGGGCTACTGCTCGTACTGTCACAGTTAGTGGTGGTGTAACTGGAAGTGTTTCTTTAGATGGTTCTGCTAACGTTACACTAGCTACTACTCTAGCCAATCTGGCTTCTAATAAGGTAACTGCAATGACTGGTTATACCAAACCGTCAGATACAGGTGCAATTGCTGCTGGTGATTCACTTAATGCCGCTATTGGTAAACTAGAAGCTGCATGGGATTGGGTTGAACTATAATATATGTACAAGAAGGAGGGAGTAGCATCCCTCCTTTATTTTATAATGATTAAAATTTAAGTGATATGGCAATTAATAAGAAATTAATTCACTTTAATAAGAAAGCTACTTTTAACTCACAGAAGTTATCAGCCAATGATTCTAATACTCAATATCAGGTAGGAGGTCTGTCTCTTATACACATCTCCGAGCCCACGAGACTAGGCAT
>ENA-OZIA01000133-OZIA01000133.1-human-gut-metagenome-genome-assembly--contig:-NODE-133-length-26660-cov-5.227326_pt1 | contig 26660 bp, 23 predicted proteins | sample MGYA00244052_ERZ653698 | MGnify/ENA primary metagenome ERZ653698 (study PRJEB26926, sample SAMN06165337) | human gut metagenome | biome: ENVO:00009003; feature: ENVO:2100002; material: ENVO:00002003...
GTCTTCAGGAACTTGCCCAAGGTAGAAACGCTGGTCACGTTCATGATGATACAATGTACGTCTGCAGGCAGGCCCGGTTTGCCGGAAGGGCCGATCTGCGGCACTTCGCGGCCGGTGCAGGTTTCAACCAGCGTTTTTTCAGCGCCCTGCGGGTAGCGCATGGGCAGCGGCTTGACCGAAACGCCCTGCATATCGCGCACCAGGGAGCACATCAGATCAATGCACTCCGGCTTGTTTCGTTCAATGCCGATGATGCAGTTGGGAATGTTGCAATACTTCATGACGGCAGTAATGCCGGAAAGGATCGTATCACTGCATTCCAGCATCTCGCGCGTATCCGTGGACAGATACGGCTCACACTCAGCTGCGTTGATCAGCAGGGTGTCAATGCCCTCTGCTGCCAGCTTGACATGCGTCGGGAAACCGGCACCGCCAAGGCCAACCAGACCGCAGGCCTGCACAGCTGCCATCAGGCTCTTTTTATCGGTCACAACCGGCGGCACACAGGCCGAGTCAACCGTCTGCTGGCCATCGGCTGCAATCGCAACCGCCTGGCAGGTAGAACCGTTGACCATGCGGAACGGTGCAACGCCCTCAACTGTGCCCGAAACGCTGGAATAGATATTGGCACTGACAAAGCCGCCGGCCTTGCCGATGAGAGTACCAACCATAACGGTGTCGCCTTTTTTGACGACGGGCTCGGCCGGGGCACCGATGTGCATCGACATGGGAATAATCACGTGCGCAGGCGTGGCCATTGTTACGGTAGCCATCCCGGCCGTGCCCTTCTCATGCGGCACTGCGGCACCCTTGGCAGAGCGCTTCAGGGATTTAAACATGGACTCATTTCCCCCATTTCATTGTCTGCCCTGTTATGGAAAGCTCCGGAGCCGGTCATCCCGTCCCCGCTGATCACAGCGATCGCCGATACACCTTTTTATAAAGTCAAACCGTCATTGCCCCCACTGCCAGCCGAATCAAAAAAGCTGAGCCGCCGGGCCGATGCCGTTCCATGGCCGCAAAAACAAAAACCGCCTGCATTTATCAAATGAAACCCAGGCCGTTTTCAGGCTTTTGGGGCACACTGCCCCTTTACAAAAGATGTATCCTTTCCCAAAAGGCAAAATAAATACAGTATTATTGTAGCATTTTTGCCGTACAAGTCAAGAAGAAAGGGTCGCAAACCGCAATACAAAGTCGAATGTTTATACTAAAAAGTAAATTCTTTATGGGTTGCTAATACCGCCGCTCTGTTGAGCTTTCCACGGAAAATGCCTGTTGTGTACGTTGTTAATTTTTAGACATAGCGCATTGTTTCCTGTTGTTCCCTAAGGTGTATTTGAAAACAAAGAAAATGACAAATATTTCGCAGACACAAGCAGGATTTAAGTCAAAGAGCCTTGGAATCCTTTGTGGATTCCAAGGCTTTTTAACGCAAAATCCCGCTGCGTTTGTAGAAATAGACGATATTTTCGACTTTTCAGCTGCACCATCGATTGTTTTTAGTATAGCACATACAACCATACACAGTAAATGCGGAGTGAAGCAGTTTGTTTGCCCTCAAAGCGTTTTGGGCTGCCAGACCTGGCCAGCCCTGGCATATTCTGTGTATGGATTGCAACAAGCCGATGCAGCCCCAATAAAAGCAAACTCCGGGAGCAATGCAGACCCCGGAGCTTTTTGATGTCAACTTTTCAAAGCGATTATTTGGATTGTGCGGCAGACACCTTTTGCTGGTAAAGTTTCATTAACTCGGCAACACAGGCGCTTTCGCTGGTTCTTGCGGCAGTTCCTTTTATGAATCCGTAAGCGTCCATAACGGCGCGGTCATTAGCCTGATGGGCTTTGCGGAGTTCCGGCGGCATGGTTAAGTCGTCGTACAAGTCGGCTAAGCTGCTATCCGGGTAAAGGGCGCGTGCGTCCAGAATCGCTTTCGCGGTTTGTTCGATTTTGGCTTTCTGCTGTTCGGTGGGTGTAGGCCACGGAAAATTGTTGTACACCACATTGATGGAATAGCTGTAATCCCTCTTTAGTCTACCACACACAGCCCGCATCCAAGCCATATGAACATTAGATGTCAAAATACCAAAATGGTACATGGTAGCGTTCGATACGAAACGAACTTTGTTAGAACAAATCATCTCTTTATCTGGGGCGACCTTGTAAGTACAACATATACAAAAATATAGAGGGTAAAGCAGATATTCCGCCTTTCCAGTGTATCAATTCAGACGTTCAGAAATGAGCGTCTATTTTTTTACCCCAAAACCAAAAAGGATGTGATACTACGAAGAAATCACCACCGCCGGAGCGTTCCCCTCCGCTTCCAGACCAGAATCCGAAACCAACCATCAAACACAACATTCAGAAAGGACAGGTACATCTATATGGAATTAAAATTCGTTATCCCCAACATGGAAAAGACATTCGGCAACTTGGAGTTTGCCGGAGAAGACAAAACAGAACAGAGAAGAATCAACGGACGCATGGCGGTACTCTCCCGCAGCTTCAATCTTTATTCAGACGTGCAGAGGGCGGATGATATTGTGGTTATCCTCCCTGCCGAAGCCGGAGAGAAGCATTTTGACTTTGAGGAACGTGTAAAGCTCGTCAATCCCCGTATCACCGCAGAGGGCTATAAAATCGGCACAAGGGGCTTTACCAACTACATTTTGCACGCTGACGATATGGTAAAAGCGTAAGGAAAAGGAGGACATCAGACTATGAGATTAGCAAACGGAATCGTGATTGACAAGGAAGCAACATTCGGGGCATTGAAATTTTCTGCCCTCCGCCGTGAGGTTCACCTCCAGAATGAAGACGGCTCGGTATCAGAAGAAATCAAGGAGCGTACCTATGACTTAAAATCCAGAGGACAGGGGCGTATGATTCAGGTTTCCATCCCTGCCAGCGTGCCGTTAAAGGAGCTCGATTACAACGCAGAGGTGGAACTTATCAATCCAGTGGCAGATACCGTGGCAACGGCTACCTTTCAGGGAGCAGAGGTGGACTGGTACATCAAGGCAGAGGATATTGTCCTGAAAAAAGGGGCTGCCATGAATCCCCAGACACCGAAGAAAGACGCTCCCCCTGCAAAATAACAGCTAAATAAGAGAAAAGCGAAAGGAGGATTGTTCCCATGAAGCAGCTTTTTCCCCGTGGAAAACGTATCCGCCCCACGGATAAAGACCTTGTGTCCCATACTGCCCTTGCCGCCCTGTTCCCTGTCTTCCTGCTGGTTGTCCTGCTGTTTCATACAGGGCAGATTGCCGGAGCCAACTGGCAGGAAGTGTCCCTCTCCCAGATAATACAGGATGTAAACATCCCTTACCTGTTATTCAGTATGGGCGTGGCAGGAATGGTGTGCCTTACAGCAGTTCTTCTGTTCTGGCGATACCGCAGGGATGAAGTAAAGCAGCTCATCCACCGCCAAAAACTGGCAAGGATGGTGTTGGAAAACAAGTGGTATGAATCAGAGCAGAGAAAGGAGAACGCTTTTTTCAAGGACTTGTCTTCCAGCCGTTCCAAAGAAACCATCACTTACTTTCCCAAAATCTACTACCGGATGAAACAGGGCTTGCTCCATATCCGTGTGGAAATCACCTTAGGGAAATATCAGGAACAGCTCTTAAACTTGGAGAGAAAGCTGGAAAGCGGCTTGTACTGTGAGCTGACGGATAAGGAATTAAAGGATTCCTATGTGGAGTACACCCTGCTCTATGATACCATTGCCAACCGTATCTCCATTGAGGACGTACAGGCAAAGGACGGCAGGCTCCGGCTCATGGAAAATGTCTGGTGGGAGTATGATAAGCTCCCCCATATGCTCATTGCCGGAGGAACCGGCGGCGGAAAGACCTACTTCATCCTGACCCTCATTGAAGCCCTGCTCCGCACTAACGCCGTCCTGTTCGTGTTAGACCCAAAGAACGCTGACCTTGCGGATTTACAGGCGGTTATGCCGGATGTGTACTACAAAAAGGAAGATATGCTCGCCTGCATTGACCGTTTCTATGAAGAAATGATGAAACGCAGCGAAGACATGAAGCTCATGGAGAATTACCGGACAGGGGAAAATTACGCTTACTTGGGACTTCCGGCACATTTCCTTATCTTTGATGAATATGTGGCATTTATGGAAATGCTCGGCACAAAGGAAAATGCCGCTGTCCTCAACAAGTTAAAACAAATCGTTATGCTTGGGCGGCAGGCTGGCTTCTTCCTGATTCTCGCCTGCCAGCGTCCAGACGCAAAGTATCTGGGGGATGGAATCCGTGACCAGTTCAATTTCCGTGTGGCTCTGGGGCGGATGTCGGAAATGGGCTATGGGATGATGTTCGGGGAAACCACAAAAGACTTCTTCCTCAAGCAGATAAAAGGGCGTGGCTATGTGGATGTGGGAACCAGCGTTATCTCGGAGTTTTACACGCCCCTTGTGCCAAAAGGACACGATTTCCTCAAAGAAATAAAAAAGCTCACAGACAGCAGGCAGGGAGTGCAGGCGGCGTGCGAAGCGAAAGCCGCAGAAACGGACTGACCTGCTGTGGCTGGTGTGCCGTAAGGCACGCCAGCAGGAACCCCTCGTATCTAACAGAGGGGTACAAATCGACAGGCAACAACCAAACAACAGGGCAGAATCCCACAGTACACAAGGGATTTTCCCCATATCCGGCGTATGTCAACAAGGCTCTAAAAGTTGACATACGCTTTTTTAGACAGGAGGGATTTTTACTGAATGAAGAAACATGGGTACGGGACATCAAAGAGAAACGGGAAGTTTACGGTATCTCACAACAGAAACTTGCCTTAGCTGCCGGAATCACCCGTCCGTACCTGAGCGATATTGAAACGGGCAAGGCTCACCCATCCGAAGCATTACAGGAAGCCATCACGGAAGCTCTGGAACGCTTCAATCCAGACAATCCCCTTGAAATGCTCTTTGACTATGTTCGGATTCGCTTTCCTACTACGGATGTGAAGCATATCGTGGAAGACGTGCTGCGGCTAAAGCTGCCTTACTTTATCCATGAAGACTACGGCTTCTACTCTTACACAGAGCATTACTATCTGGGTGATATTTTCGTTCTAGTATCGCCGGAACTGGAAAAAGGGGTGCTGCTGGAACTGAAAGGGCGTGGCTGCCGCCAGTTTGAAAGCTATCTGCTGGCACAGGAACGGAGCTGGTATGAGTTTTTCATGGACGTTCTCATGGAGGACGGCGTGATGAAGCGGCTTGACCTTGCCATCAATGACAAAACGGGAATCCTGAACATTCCCCATCTGACAGAGAAGTGCCGGAATGAGGAATGTATCTCGGTCTTCCGCAGCTTCAAAAGCTACCGCAGCGGCGAACTGGTACGGCGTGAGGAAAAAGAATGTATGGGGAACACCCTGTATATCGGCTCCCTCCAAAGTGAGGTGTACTTCTGCATTTACGAAAAGGACTATGAGCAGTACAAAAAGCACGATATTCCCATTGAAGACGCAGAGGTAAAGAACCGCTTTGAAATCCGGCTGAAAAATGAGCGTGCCTTTTACGCCATCCGTGACCTGTTAGAACATGACAATCCAGAACGGACAGCCTTTCAAATCATCAACCGCTATGTCCGGTTCGTGGACAGGGACGATACGAAGCCCCGTTCTGACTGGCGTATCAATGAGGAATGGGCGTGGTTTATAGGGGAACACAGGGGAAGCCTGAAACTGACAACCAAACCGGAACCCTATTCCTTTGAACGCACCCTGCACTGGCTCTCCCATCAGGTAGCACCCACGTTAAAGCTGGCTCTCCGTCTGGATAAGATGAACCACACCCAGATTGTCCATGACATCATCACCCATGCAAAGCTGACGGAGAAGCACGAAAAAATCCTGAAGCAGCAAGCCGCCGCTGCAAAGGAGGTGGTGCTTTAACGGCGGCAATCTTGAAACATAAGGAATCTTACAGGAAAGAAAGGAGCTTTTATGAATTTCGGACAGAATCTTTACAACTGGTTTTTATCCAACGCCCAGTCCCTTGTGCTGCTGGCAATCGTGGTGATTGGACTGTACCTCGGATTTAAGAGGGAATTTTCCAAACTTATCGGTTTTTTAGTAGTTTCCCTTGTAGCGGTTGGTCTGGTCTTCAATGCGGACGGTGTAAAGGACATCTTACTGGAACTGTTCAATAAGATTATCGGTGCATAGGAAACCCTTGTTACACTTCCGTTATGGAGCAAGCTCTGATTGCTTCATGGCGGAAGTCCACTAGGGGCTTGGGGAGCGTAACTCCCCAAAAACCTGACAGAGAAAGGACGTGATACTGATTGAGGAAATGAAAATCTACATCCTGAACACCACAAGGTTTTACCATGAAGATTTTGAGGAATATCCTGGGGCATGGTTTTCCTGTCCTGTGGATTTTGAAGAAATCAGGGAACGTCTTGGGGTTCAGAGTGAGGAAGAAATCGAAATTGAAGACTATGAGCTGCCGTTTCCATTGGAGGGCAACACAAGGCTCTGGGAAATCAACGCCCTTTGCCGGATGATACAGGAAATGCAGGGAACGCCCCTCTATTATGAAATGGATGTGGTACAAAAGCGGTGGTTTTCCAGCTTTACGGAATTTATCGACCACAAAGACCAGATACGCTGCTATCCGGTGCAGGACGGAGAATCCCTCGCCCGTTATCTGGTGCAGGAGGTACAGCTATTTGGAGAAGTGCATCCAGACCTGTTGAACCATATCGACTACGCTTCCATTGGTCGGGAACTGGAAACCAGCGAAAACTACCTGTTTACGGACAATGGTATCTTTTATTACCGCTAAAAGGAGGTGAGTAACTTGGAAGAAATGCGGATTTACATTGCCAACTTAGGCAAATACAATGAGGGCGAACTGGTCGGGGCATGGTTCACGCCGCCTGTAGACTTTGAGGAAGTCAAAGAACGTATCGGTTTGAATGATGAATATGAGGAATACGCCATCCATGACTATGAGCTGCCCTTTGAGATTGACGAATATACCCCCATTGAGGAAATCAACCGCCTGTGTGAAATGGTGGAGGACTTACCGGAATACATTCAGGAGGAACTATCAGAGCTGCAATCCTACTTTGGCAGTATTGAAGAACTCTGTGAGCATGAAGATGATATTATCTGCCATTCCGGCTGTGATGATATGGCGGATGTGGCTCGCTACTATCTGGAAGAAAGCGGACAGCTTGGCGAACTTCCGGCACACTTACAAAACTATATCGACTATGCAGCCTATGGGCGTGACATGGAATTGGAGGGAACCTTTGTTGTCACGAACCACGGCGTATATGAAATCTTACGGTAGACCCGTCTGTATCTCTTTCAGGAAATACAGGCGGATTTTTTTATTCAGGGGCGGCTCTTTTGCTGCCCCCATCTTTTAGAAAGGACGGACAATATGAAGAAAATACGAAGCTATACCAGTATCTGGTCGGTGGAAAAGGTACTCTATTCCATCAATGATTTTAAGCTGCCATTCCCCATCACGTTCACACAGATGGCGTGGTTCGTGGTATCGGTGTTTGCAGTGATGCTCTTAGGGAACCTCCCTCCCCTTTCATTCATTGACGGGGCATTTTTGAAATACTTCGGCGTACCCTTTGCCCTCACTTGGTTCATGTGCCAGAAGACCTTTGACGGGAAGAAGCCTTACGGCTTCCTGAAATCCGTACTGGCATATCTGGTACGCCCGAAACTGACGTATGCAGGAAAGCCCGTGAAGCTGGAAAAGGAATATCCGGCACAGCCCATCACGGCAGTAAGGAGTGATATTTATGGCATATCCGATTAAGTATATCGAAAATAACCTTGTGTTCAACCATGACGGGGAGTGCTTCGCTTACTATGAGCTGCTTCCCTACAACTATTCCTTTTTAAGCCCCGAACAGAAATATCAGGTACACGATTCCTTCCGGCAGCTTATCGCCCAGAACAGGGACGGAAAGATTCACGCCCTGCAAATCAGCACCGAATCCAGCATACGGGCGGCACAGGAACGCTCCAAACAGGAAGTGACAGGCAAGTTAAAGGACGTTGCCTGTGCAAAGATTGACGCACAGACCGAAGCCCTGATTTCCATGATAGGGGAAAATCAGGTGGACTACCGCTTTTTTATCGGCTTCAAGCTGCTTGTTAATGAGCAGGAAGTCACCATGAAACAGTTTCGCAGGGAAGCAAAGACCGCTGTTTCCGACTTCCTCCATGAAGTCAACCACAAGCTCATGGGGGATTTTGTTTCCATGAGCAATGAAGAAATCTGGCGGTTTCAGAAGATGGAAAAACTGTTGGAAAGTAAAATCTCACGCCGCTTTAAAGTCCGGCGGCTTGATAAAGACGATTTTGGTTATCTGATTGAGCATTTATACGGGCAGACCGGAACCGCCTACGAAGATTATGAGTATTACCTGCCAAAGAAGCGGTTTCAGGAAGAAACGCTGGTGAAATACTATGACCTCATCAAACCCACCCGTTGTCTGATAGAGGAAAACCAGCGGTATCTGAAAATCGAACAGGAAGACGGGACAGTTTATGCCGCCTACTTTACCATCAACAGCATTGTGGGGGAACTGGACTTCCCATCCTCGGAAATCTTTTACTATCAGCAGCAGCAATTTACCTTTCCCATTGATACCTCTATGAATGTGGAGATTGTCACAAACCGGAAAGCCCTCTCCACGGTACGGAACAAGAAAAAAGAGCTGAAAGATTTGGACAACCACGCATGGCAGAATGACAGCGAAACCAGTACAAACGTGGTGGACGCTTTAGACAGCGTGAATGAGCTGGAATCCACCTTAGACCAGAGCAAGGAATCCATGTATAAGCTGTCCTATGTGGTGCGTGTGACGGCTCCCGACTTGGAAGAACTGAAACGCCGCTGCAATGAGGTGAAAGATTTTTATGACGATTTGAACGTGAAGCTGGTTCGCCCATTTGGGGATATGCTGGGGCTGCATGGGGAATTTCTCCCTGCCAGCAAACGGTATCTGAACGATTACATCCAGTATGTCACCAGTGATTTCCTTGCTGGTCTTGGCTTCGGGGCAACCCAGATGTTAGGGGAACCGGAGGGCATTTATATCGGGTACAGCCTTGATACAGGAAGAAACGTGTACTTAAAGCCTGCCCTTGCCAGTCAAGGGGTAAAAGGCTCCGTCACCAACGCCCTTGCTGCCGCTTTTGTCGGCTCCCTCGGCGGTGGAAAATCATTCAGCAACAACATGATTGTCTATTATTCCGTATTGTTTGGGGCACAGGCTCTCATTGTTGACCCGAAAGCAGAACGGGGACGCTGGAAAGAAACCCTGCCGGAAATCGCCCATGAAATCAATATCGTAAACCTGACCTCGGAGGAACAGAACAGGGGCTTACTCGACCCGTATGTGATTATGGAGAACCCAAAGGATTCCGAATCACTGGCAATCGACATCCTGACCTTTTTAACGGGCATTTCCAGCCGTGACGGGGAGAAGTTCCCTGTTCTTCGGAAAGCCATCCGTGCGGTGACAAACAGTGAGGAACGGGGGCTTTTCAAGGTGATTGAGGAACTACGGGCGGAGGGAACCGCCATCAGCACCAGCATAGCCGACCATATCGAATCCTTTACGGACTATGACTTTGCACACCTGCTCTTTTCGGATGGGGATGTCACACAGTCCATCAGCCTTGAAAAGCAGCTCAACATCATTCAGGTGGCGGATTTGGTGCTGCCGGATAAGGAAACCTCGTTTGAAGAATACACCACAATGGAGCTGCTTTCCGTGGCAATGCTCATTGTAATCAGCACCTTTGCCCTCGACTTCATCCATACAGACCGCAGCGTGTTTAAGATTGTGGATTTGGATGAAGCATGGAGCTTCTTACAGGTGGCACAGGGCAAGACCCTCTCTATGAAGCTGGTTCGTGCCGGACGTGCCATGAACGCAGGCGTTTACTTTGTCACCCAGAACACGGACGATTTGCTGGATGAAAAGCTGAAAAACAATCTGGGCTTGAAGTTTGCGTTCCGTTCCACAGACATCAACGAAATCAAGAAGACCCTCGCCTTTTTCGGGGTGGATTCCGAAGATGAAAACAACCAGAAGCGGCTCCGTGACTTGGAAAACGGACAGTGCCTTATCAGTGATTTGTACGGGCGTGTGGGCGTGATACAGTTCCATCCTATCTTTGAAGACCTGTTCCATGCCTTTGATACCAGACCGCCCGTAAGAAAAGAGGTGGAATGATGGTGATACATAGAACTTCCAACCGACAGCAATTCACAGTTCCTTATCACACAAAAAAGGGCTTGTCTTGGAAAATGGCAGGAAAAGTGATTGGCAGGGTGCTTCTGGCACTCCTGCTCATCCTCCTGCTGCTTGCAGTCTTCGGCACAGCCGCCCACGCTGCCGGACTGGTGGATGATACGGTGGACGCTGCCAACGAATACAGCAAATACCCTCTGGACAACTACCAGCTTGATTTTTATGTGGACAGCGGATGGGACTGGCTCCCGTGGAACTGGCTGGACGGTATCGGAAAACAGGTGATGTACGGGCTGTATGCCATTACAAATTTTATCTGGACAATCAGCCTGTACCTTTCCAACGCCACGGGGTATCTGATTCAGGAAGCCTACTCGCTGGACTTCATTTCCTCTACGGCGGATTCTATCGGAAAAAATATGCAGACCCTTGCAGGCGTTACCACAGGCGGCTTGTCCTCGGAGGGATTTTATATCGGGTTCCTGCTGATTCTCATTCTGGTGGTGGGGATTTACGTTGCCTACACAGGGCTTATCAAACGGGAAACCACAAAAGCCATCCATGCTGTTGTCAATTTCGTGGTGGTGTTCGTGCTGTCCGCTGCCTTTATCGCCTATGCCCCTGATTATATCGGGAAAATCAATGAATTTTCCGCAGACATCAGCAATGCCAGCCTGACCCTTGGTACAAAGATTGTGCTGCCGAACTCGGAAAGTCAAGGAAAAGACAGCGTGGATTTGATACGGGACAGCCTGTTTTCCATTCAGGTCAAGCAGCCGTGGCTCCTGCTGCAATACGGCAACTCGGATGTGGAAAGCATTGGGGCTGACCGTGTGGAAAGCCTGCTCTCAACCAGCCCAGACGAAAACAACGGGCAGGACAGGGAAGAAATCGTGGTGGAGGAAATCGAAGACAGGGAAAACACCAACCTTACCATCACAAAGACCATCAACCGCTTGGGAACCGTCTTCTTCCTATTTATCTTCAATATCGGTATCTCCATTTTTGTATTCCTGCTCACAGGGATAATGATTTTCTCACAGGTGCTTTTTATCATCTACGCCATGTTCCTGCCTGTGAGCTTCCTCCTCAGCATGGTTCCCTCTTTTGAGGGGATGTCAAAGCGTGCCATTACGAAACTGTTCAACACCATCCTTACCAGAGCCGGAATCACCCTGATTATCACGGTAGCGTTCAGTATTTCCACCATGCTCTACAACCTGTCTGGGGAATATCCGTTCTTCCTGACGGCGTTCTTGCAGATAGTGACCTTTGCCGGAATCTATTTCAAGCTGGGGGATTTGATGGGGATGTTCTCCTTACAGAGCGGCGATTCCCAAAGCATGGGAAGCCATATCATGCGAAGACCCCGTATGCTCATGCACGCCCATATGCACCGTTTACAGCATAAGTTAGGACGTTCTGTGGCGGCTCTTGGGGCTGGAACGGCTGCATACCACGCAGGAAAACAGGCTGGCTCAGACCAGAGAACTGCTTCCCACTCCGGTTCTTCCAAACGGACACAGGCAGACCACAGCCGACCAGACGGACAGACAGCACCGGAAAAGGAATCCGCATGGAAACGGGCTGGCTCTGCGGTAGGTGCGGTGGTAGATACCAAAGATAAGATAGCCGATACTGCCGGACAGCTTCGGGAGCAGGCAAAGGATTTGCCTGTCAATGCAAAGTACGCCCTTTACCACGGGAAAACACAGGTATCAGAGGGAGTACGGGATTTTACTTCCAGCGTGACCCAGACCCGAACTGCCAGAACCGAACAGCGGAACGCACAGGCAGAAAGCCGCAGACAGACCATTGCAGAACGCAGGGCGGAACTGGAACAGGCAAAACAGCCGCAAATGACAGCTTCCGAATCCCCCAAAGGGGCGGCTCCTGTCCATGAACGCCCTGTTACTGCAAAGCAGACAGAAGATTTCCGAAATCGTGCAGATACCGCTCATACAGAAAAACCAGCCATGCAGCCAGCTTCCCCATCCATCAGGGAACGGGGACAGGTTCCTTATGGGGGAACTGTGGCAGAACGGTCTTCGGTTCCGGTGGTAAAGGCTGCTTCCATCCACCATGAACAGACACCGCCTGTAAGGACAGAACGCCAGATAGCCCCTCCGGCTCCCCCAGACAAACCAGAGGAAAGACAAAAGACAACTACTACACCTGCTGCTCCCCGTCCGGCAAGACCTGTCCAGAATGATACGGCTCCTGTGATACCGGAAAGAAAACGGGCTGCCCCTGTGGTAAAAGAATCGAACTTTACCATCCGGCGTACCACCGCCAGAAAGGAGTGGACAAAAACGGTAACAGCGGCTTCCAAACAGAAGAAAGGGGAGAAACCATGAAGTTAAGACACCTTTTCTTTGCCTGTTCCGGCGTGTTCGTGATGATGTTCTCCCTGCTCCTTTTGGTGGTGATTGTCTTCTCGGATGAGGAAGACGGAGGAAGCGGCGGAAACCTTATCTATGGGGGCGTGAGCGTATCACAGGAAGTCCTCGCCCATAAGCCTATGCTGGAAAAGTATGCAAGGGAATATGGCATAGAGGAATACTTAAATGTGCTGCTCGCCATCATTCAGGTGGAATCCGGCGGCACGCTGGAAGACGTTATGCAGTCCTCGGAATCTCTGGGGCTTCCCCCAAACTCCCTTAGTACAGAGGAATCCATCAAGCAGGGCTGCAAATATTTTTCGGAATTGCTCGCAGCGGCAGAAACAAAGGGCTGTGATTTAAACAGTGTGATTCAGTCCTACAACTACGGCGGCGGCTTCCTAGACTATGTGGCAGGACACGGAAAAAAATACACCTTTGAACTGGCAGAGAGCTTCGCAAGGGACAAATCCGGCGGAAAGAAAGTCACCTACACCAACCCTGTTGCGGTAGAGAAAAACGGGGGCTGGCGGTATTCCTACGGAAATATGTTCTATGTCCTCTTGGTATCGCAATACCTGACCGTGGCACAGTTTGATGATGAAACGGTACAGGCTATCATGGAGGAAGCCTTAAAGTATGAGGGCTGGACGTATGTGTACGGGGGCGATTCCCCCTCCACTTCCTTTGACTGTTCGGGACTGGTGCAGTGGTGCTATGGCAAGGCAGGAATCGCCCTGCCACGGACAGCACAGGAACAGTACAATGTGACGCAGCACATCCCCCTGTCCGAAGCAAAAGCAGGGGATTTGGTCTTTTTCCACTCCACCTACAACGCCGGAACCTACATCACCCATGTGGGGCTGTATGTGGGAAATAACCGGATGTACCATGCCGGAAATCCCATTGGTTACGCAGACCTGACAGGCTCCTACTGGCAACAGCACCTTGCCGGAGCCGGACGAATCAAACAATAAGAAAGGATGAACCGATATGATTCAGATTAGAAAAGAGGAACACCAGAAAAAGCAGAAAGAAAAGAAACTGAAAGTTTACAAAGTCAATACCCACAAAAAAACCGTGATTGCCCTGTGGGTGCTGCTGGCGGTGAGCTTCCTGTTTGCCGTCTATAAGAATTTCACGGCGATAGACATTCATACTGTCCATGAAACCAAAGTAATTGAGGAACAAATCCTCGACACTCACAAGATAGAGAATTTTGTGAAGAATTTCGCAGAAGTCTACTATTCATGGGAACAGTCCGCCGCTTCCATTGATAACCGGACAAATGCTTTAAAAGGGTATCTCACCGGAGAGCTGCAAGCCCTGAATGTAGATACTGTCCGAAAGGACATCCCCGTATCGTCTGCCCTGACCGATTTTCAGATATGGGAAATCACAGAAGAAAAGGAGCAGCATTATCAAGTGACCTATACAGTGGAACAGCGTATCACAGAGGGAGAATCCGGTAAAACTGTCCGTTCCGCCTATCAGGTGACAGTCTATGTGGACGGCTCTGGAAACCTGACGATTATCCAGAACCCTACCATCACCAGCGTTCCCGTAAAATCCGGCTATACGCCAAAAGCGGTACAAAGTGACGGTACGGTGGATTCCATCACCACAGAGGAAATCAACGAATTTCTCACTACCTTTTTCAAGCTGTACCCTACGGCAACCGCAAAGGAGCTGACCTATTATGTGAATGAGGGCGTGCTGAAACCTGTGGGAAAAGAGTATATTTTCTCAGAACTGGTGAATCCAGTCTACAATCGAAGCGGAAATCAGGTGACAGCTTCCCTTGCAGTGAAATATCTGGATAACCAGACCATGACAACTCAGGTATCACAGTTTGACCTTGTGCTGGAAAAGAACGGGGAAAACTGGAAGATTGTGAAATGATTATATATTCCAATAGTAAACAGATGACTTTTTATCATCTGTTTACTATTGGATGTGAGATAAATTCTTGTTTTAATTCCTAAATCTTTCTATAATAAAATTAAATTATCAATCTAATTTCATATTCTTTTCATATAAATGCTGTACAGTAAAAATGGAGGTGAATATATGGCTAAAATATTGATTGTCGAAGATGATAAAAGAACAAATATGGCTATTTGTGAATATTTAAAACCAACCGGACATAACATTGTTTCTGCTTATGATGGTGAGGAAGCATTGCAATTATTTCATAGTACAACAATAGATTTAATTGTTTTAGATATTATGCTTCCACGATTAACCGGAATTGCTGTTTTACATGAAATAAGAAAAAGCAGTCTTATACCTGTACTTATGCTCACAGCGATTGAGGATGAATATACGCAATCACAAAGTTTTGATGAATTAGCAGATGATTATGTAACAAAACCTTTTTCTATGGTATTGCTTGGAAAAAGAATCACCGCTCTTTTGCGCCGCTGTGGACAAATGCAGTCTATAGACACTATTACTTTCGGGGATGTTACTGTCAATTTTTCTGGATATACAGCCCATGATAAAAATGGAAGAATTGACATTACTCCAAAAGAAATAGAATTATTAAAACTTCTTATAGAACACAAAGGACTGGTTTTGACCCGTTCACAAATTCTTGACGAACTATGGGGATATGATTACCCTATTATCGACCGGACAATAGATACTTATATCAAAAATTTAAGAAAAAAATTACGTCTTAATTGTATTGTAACAGTAAAAGGAATCGGCTATAAGTATGAGGTGGTGGAATGAAACGATTAAAAATATTGCCTAAAATTTTTTTATATACATTCAGCATTATGGTGTTTATTATAATTGCAGCTCATCTGATTTTGTATTTACTTGCCCCACGAATTGCTATAGATTACACTTCATCAGTAATATCAAATCAAAGTGAATATGTATTAGATGGCAGTATCGACCCTTTGCAGTTTGTATCACAGGCAATTTGGCAGGCGTTACCATTTTCTGTTTTTTGTTGTATTATTCTTTGTGCAATATGTTCCTATTTTTTTTCAAAAAGTATTACAACACCAATTCGGAAAATTTCAAGTGTGACAAAACAAATGTCTAAAATGGATAAATCTGCTGTTTGTATAGTATCTTCTCAAGATGAAGTGAGAGAATTAGCTGATAATATCAATCAATTATATTATCGTCTATTTACAACTATTAAAAATCTTGAAGCAGAAAAGGAAAAGGTTAAAGAAAGTGAACAGGCAAAAATTGATTTTTTAAGGGCAGCGTCACATGAATTAAAAACCCCAGTAACCGCTTTAAATGCAACCTTGGAAAACATGATTTTAGGAGTGGGAAGTTATTGTGATTATTCCACATATCTTCCTGAATGTAAGGATATAGTAGAACAGCTTGCAACCATGATTCATGAAATTTTAGAAACTTCCAAAATAAATATGGAAACTACTCAGGAAGATTCTACGAAATGTAATTTATCAGACTTAATTTTGAATGTATGTGAACCATATAAACTGATTGCTGCGACTCATGGTATCAATTTAAAGTTAGATATTCCTCAAGAATACAGGATAATGATTCCACAAAAGCAATTTAGTCGGGCATTTTCTAATATTATTGCAAATGCTGTCACCTATACTCCAAATGAGGGGAGTGTTTTTGTCTGTTTAAAAGAACATACTTTAACGGTAGAAAATGAATGTATTCCGATTGATAAACAACAATTAGCACATATATTTGAACCATTTTATCGTCCTGATTTTTCTCGCAATAGTGATAGCGGTGGAAATGGATTAGGACTTTACATTGTCTCAACTATTTTTTCATCACTTCATATTTCATATGAATTTTTACCAACAGAATCACAAAAAGGGATGTGTTTCTCTATCCTCCTGCCAAAAGCTCTCTAATTTCAGAGGGCTTTTTTTCGCCCTAAATTCTATATTCATTTCATATACATTCCATATTGAACATTTATGATGTTCCTGTATTCAAAATAAAAAATCAGGAGGTATAAAAAATCATGAACTTTATGAAAAGAGCATTTCTATATGTCTCACGTAAAAGAGGAAAGAGTATTTTGCTTTTTTTCATCCTTTTAATTCTGTCAACTTTTGTTCTAACGGGACTAAGTATTGGAAGTGCGTCAAAACAAGCTCAAAAAAATTTAAGACAAAATATCGGCGGCTCTTTCAATATTGATGTCAATTATTCAGATTCAAATCCATATTATCACGAAGAAGAAAGTGAGAATGAAGATGGGTCTTCCGACCTTTTAATGTACTCGACTGAGCAGGTGACATCAAAAATGGTAGAAAACATTCGGAATATTTCCGGTGTTAAATTCTGTGATGCAACAACGGAAAGTCTGATAAATTTTGATAAACTTTTACCATTTGCCGGAACTGTTCCATTAGATGAGAGTCTTTCTCATTGTGTAAAAAGCATTGGTGTATGGCGTTCAGAAGAACAAAATTTCTTTACTTCTGGAAAAGTCCAACTAATAGAAGGCAGGCATATTTTAGACAATGACATACACAAAGTTATTCTGTGTAAAGACTTAGCAGAAAAAAACAACTTAAATTTAGGTGATTCCTTAATTGTAACAAATGAGAACGGAAAGCAACTAGCTTTTGAAATTGTTGGATTGTTTCATGCACAAAAACTTGAAAAAGTTGGAGAATCAATCCCAACATATGATAAGATACAAAACTTAATTTTTACAGATATAGAATCTATTGTCGAACTTGAAAATAGTGTTGCAGTGCAAGGGTTTGATACAGTAAAAGTTACCGTAAATGACCCTAAAGATATTAAAAAAATTATAGAGCAAGTAAAACATTTCCCTGATTATGAAGAAAATGTTTATAACATTTATGCCAATGATGAGGTTTACAAAAACACAGCAATTTCTTTAGAGAATTTAGATAAGTTAGTTATCGGCTTATTACTTGTAATCATTATCGCAAGCGTTATTGTTCTTTCACTTATTCTCACACTTTGGGGAAAAGAGAGAATACATGAAACAGGCGTTTTGCTCTCCATTGGAATAAAAAAATCCAGCATATTAGGACAATACCTTATTGAAGTTTTAATGATAGCAATTTTAGCTTTTACCTTATCTTTTGTTACAAGCAATATGATTTCTGGAAATATCGCAAATACCCTTTTGCAACAAAATACAAAAAATGAAAAACAGCAGCTTTCAACACAAGAAGACCATACAGAAATGAAAAGTCTGGATTTTAGCGTTTCAGAAGATTCAGAATCCGCTATTCCTGATATTAAGGTAGAAATTACTTTGCCCGATATATTGCAATTATACACAATCGGTTTTTCTATCATTTTTATTTCAGTAACTATATCTTCGATTAGTGTTATGCGTTTAAAACCACGGGAAATTTTAGCCCGTATGAGTTAAGGAGGAACAAATGTCAATTTTTAAGTGTAATCATGTATCATACTCTTATGATAAAAATACAAACGTGCTGAAAGATATTACCTTTTCATTTGAACTAGGAAAAGTATATGCGATTTTAGGTTCATCTGGTTCCGGAAAAACAACATTACTTTCACTACTAGGGGGACTTGATATACCAACTACCGGAACTGCAAATTACGCTCAAACGGAATGCCAGTTCCGCTACTGCGGAACGGCTATTCCATTTTTAACGGTACGAAGTACCGCTAGATGATATCATTCTGTTTCACGCATATTTATACCGTTCATCTCCAGACGATATGTATGATGTTTATCTGTGATTCGTGTAAGGCACGCATCAGCGTAGGTATTGTCAGCAAACATATCAAACCATGTACTGACTGGAAACTGTGAGATGACTACAGTTGATTTTCTTCCATCCCTGGTGTCAAGGACCTCAAAAAGATCCCGGCATTTATCAAGATCGAGATCCATAAGGCCAAAATCATCGATCACAAGAAGATCCAGCTTGGTCAGCTTATTCAGGTAATCCAGATTTGTGGATTTGATACGTGCCTGTTCCATTTCGCTCATAAGAGTGTTCGCTTTTATATACTTTACACTCTTAGACTGCTTCATTGCAGTTACACAAAAAGCATTGATTAGATAAGTTTTTCCACTGGCGGAAGATCCTGTTACAATGAGATTCTTTCCTTCCTCTATCCAATGGCAGGTACTCAGTCGCTCTATTGTCTGGGTATCAAGCTGACGTTCTGGACGGTAAATAGTTTCGTCAAGATCCGCCGCCGGGTATCGCAGATGTGCTTCTTTCATCAGACGATTAAAGCGTTTATCTGCCCGTGCCTGCCACTCTGCATCAATCATTGATGCTATGCGTTCCATAAAAGTGTTCAGATCTGCATTGGGATCTTTCAACTGTTCTTCCAGGATATGTGCCATTTCTGGAACACGGAAACTCTTCAGACGCATGATCAGAGCCTGTTCCTGAGGTGTTAATGTAATGTCATGGGATGAACTCATTTGTATGCCTCCTTTCCACGGATGTTTGTATGGGAAGGAAGTTTTCCGGTTCCGTTTATAGCACTACTGGAATGATTATTCTGAACCATGCTAAGTACTTTCTTGAAATAAGAATACTTGCAAGCATTGGCTTCTACGCATTTCTCAGCAGCCTCCTGAACCAGCCTGTGAGGAACATCTTTACAGGAATGGAGTACACCGGCACAGCTGTTGTATGCCTGTTCCTCATGCTTGGAACTGCGGAGTATCCTGTCAATAAGAGTTACCATAGATTCTCCATAAACAGATGCCCATCGTCTGTAATAAGCTCCGTCATGTGCATTCACTTCTTTGTAATACAGGTGTTCTGGAGGCATGTGATTGTCATCTGTAATGTAAAGAGGAAAATCACGGTAAGATCTTGGATGGCGGCAGATCAGCCGGTTATACTCATCACAGATCCGTATCTCCGTCATTGTAGCCTTAAGAATTGCAGGCTTCCCTTTATAGGTATACAATACAGAATAGTAGTGGGCATCATACTCAAGGTGGTAATTATCTGGAACTTTAAGAAAGTATTTATAATCACAAAGTGTATAACTTTCGCCTGGAAGCTGGTTCATACGCGGTTTGTCGTACTTTTCAAATCCATTCATGCGGGATTTCCGAATGTCAGATTTTTTCTGGAAAGGACGCTGGTTGATGTCCGCTACGATCTTTTTGACCGCAGCATTCAGAGCTTCCAGAGAGATATAAGTATCTTTCTTTAACTCTTCTACCAGATGCGTCTCCAAGAAACGCACATGATTTTCAACTGTTGGTTTGCCTTTCGGTTTCCTTGGTGGCGGCGGCAGAACGATCGTATCATAAAAAGTTTCCAGATCTGAAAAAGCTGACTGCAGCACAAGTTCATCTTTACTATGCCTGGTAACAGCTGTTCTTAGATTGTCCGGGACAAGATATTTAGGAACTGCCCCATAATAAGACAGTGCATGTACTGTACCGGTAATAAAATGTGGAAGTTTTTCATCCGGAAAGATCTCTGCATAAACAAGGCTGCTAAAACCAAGTGTAGTTGTAAAAATGTGAACTTTCCGAAGTTCGCCAGTTGTTGTGTCCAATAGCAGTTCCGGCTGGTCGCCTACCCAGTCAATATACATCTTTTCACCAGGGATCCGTTCCACAGGCATAGATGTTTTTGAAGTACCATAAGCATCTACCATAAAATCACGATACAGCTTATAAAACTGAGCGAGCTGGTAACCGTTGGGATGCTCTTTTTTATAATCAATCCATAGAAAACTCAAGTCAGCATGTTTTCCCATTTGGATCATCTGCTCATGTATTTTTTCAAAATCAGGCAGTGGAATATCCTTATGTCGAAGGTTTTCTTTTGGATAGATGAGATCAACCACCTTTGAGGCTGGCATTTGCCGAAGATCATCCAATGATAAGCCTGAATCCTTGTAGCGGTTCATGATCAATGCAATCCCGCTCCGTCCGATCCGGTAACGTTTTTGTACAGAGTCATAACTGACTTTACTGAGCCGAAGTTCTATGACTCCAAGAATAGTATTGTAGTCGTGCATAATAGTTCCTCCTTTGCACTGTGATGAATAATAGTTACATCACAATAATAAAGGAAAAACGTACCGTTTTGAGCAGAAAACGCGTACCGCTAAATCAGAATGAATGTACCGCTGATTTCAGAATAGGCGTACCGTTCGAGCAGAATTTGCAACCTGGTGCTGGAATTTTTGGCGGAAGTGAATCTGTAGTTCTTTAAGAGAACAAATCCATTCGCCAGGAACAACTTTGTAAGTAAGGTGTTCGATGTTCCGATAAGAGGAGCTGTAATTTGCATAAGAACATAAAATGAGAAAATAAAAAAGACAGGAACCTCCGTTGGTACGGATGCTTCTGTCTTTCATAAGGGTTTGTATAAATTCCCGGTAAATCCGGCAGCGTGGAAAATCCACAATTTGTTTTAACGCTAATTGATAATTCACGATAAACCTAAAATGATTTTTCAAATAAAGTGAAAACAATCATTTTTAGGTGGAGGACGATAATAATTTTGAAATATGTACTTGTTGAGTTTAAAAATCCATGGTAAAGTAATCATAGCAGTTTTTGAGGTTATGAGGTTGTTTGGTGTGGTAACTTAACAATACATCATAAATTAAAAAACTGCTATTTTTTTATGAAAAAAAGTGGAAATTTCACGTACTTAGGGCTAGCCGACGCGTTAGCGTCTTGGTACAATACCTGATATGGCATGAAAGCAACATGAAAATTATCTGAGGTATTTTTATTATAACAATTCCCCTGCTTATTGTTTCGCACAGTTAAAGCAGGGGAATTGCCTGATTTGAATCATGGAATTTTATATTTTAAAGCCGGGAATTTCGGCGGTTTCTGGTCTGACAGATGATTACCGATCAGCTTTTCCATCCAGACCATATTATACCAGCGGTGGAATTTATATCCACATTTATAAAATTCACCGACAAGACGATATCCCATATGTGTGTGGAATTCTACACTGTTTTTGTCAAGGTATTCATCTTCCTCAGGAGGATAAGCAATGCAGGCATTCATATTCAGTATCCCCTGGCTGCGTAAAGCATCTTCAAGAGCATCATGAAGTCTGCGGCCTATTCCCTGATGCTTAATATTCTGATCCACATAGATAGATGTTTCTACAGCCCAGTCATAAGCCGGTCTTTCGTGAAAAGGACTGGCGTAGGCATATCCAAGCAATCTTCCGTTCTTCTCTGCTACAAGGTAAGGGTATTTTTGAAGTGTATTTTTAATTCTGGAAGCAAATTCTTCCACAGAAGGAACATCATATTCAAAAGTAATTGCAGTATGTTCTACATAAGGTGAATAAATATTTAAAAGTGCCTGCGCATCTGAAAGAGTGGCAGTACGTATTGTAATAAATGTGTTGGTATTCATAAAACAGGACCTCTTTTTGAAAAAACGATAGAGTTATTCATCAAATTCAGCAGTTACGATAAATCCCCGGGGGGTATGTTCTATATTTCTGACAATTCCTTTTTTGGATTTAATGCGCTGTGCATTTGGATAACAGCCGGACATCGCGACAGCGGGTTCAATGATATAACTGTAATTCATAAAAGACTGGTATTCTGAAATTTCTACTTCATCTCCTACATTTATTAATCCCTGGCGTTCCATTTTAAATTTTTCCTGACGCATATGATATGCTTCCTTCCTTTGGTTGAAATAAAATAATTCAAGTTAGAGGTAAAATACATTTTTCCCTTAATTATTATAGTATAACACAAAAACAGTAAACAACAATATTACGTTACTGAAAATGGAGCAATTCGTAGATATCAGATTAGGAACAAAATATCTTTTGACCCTGACATCGTAATATATGATTATCATAGAAAAGTAAAATCAAAGTAAAATAAATGAAAAAAGTACTTGAATACGTAGGATTAAGCATATATAATTAATAGAAATTGTGCTGTTTACAGATAAATGTCAGAACTTTGCGACTGACAGGATTTTGGAAGCTGCTTTTTATATTGATACGGAAAGGGGAAATTACATGAAAACGATCGTCGTTTGTGATGATGTTGAGATTGAAAGACTTCTTTTAAAAGAAATATTGTGTCAGTATTTTGAAGAAATAAATGAAGAGGTTTCAATTGTAGAATATGATTCAGGAGAGACGCTTATAGCCGATGTGGAAGAAGGATACATTGCTATGGATCTGCTTTTTCTGGATATTTGTATGAAGAAACTTAATGGAATGGAAACTGCAAGAAAATTGAGACAGATACAGTGTAAGGTGCCGATCATTTTTCTTACCGCTTCACCGGATTATGCCATAGAGAGTTATGAAGTACAGGCTTCCGGATATTTGTTGAAATCATTTTCAGAAGAGAAACTGATGAAACTTCTGAACAGGATTCTTAAAACGGATATGAAAAGGCGTGTTGCAATCAAAAACAGAAGACAGTACCGTTATCCATGTACAGATGATATCATGTATATTGACAGCGATAAACATAATGTCACCCTGCATCTGTCAGATGGTTCCGAAATTATAACAGTGGACAAGCTGGGAGAAATTGAGAAGAGAATTAACGAGAAACGTTTTCTGCGCTGCCATCAGAGTTATCTGGTGAATATGGATTACATTAAGGATGTAGAGGACGATTTTATTATGGAAGATGGAACACTTGTGCCTATACGTGTTCGTGGGCGGAAAGAAATACTGGATACGTACTATGATTATTTTGTAAATCATTTTGGAGACTCAAAGGACACTTTTGCAGAATAAATTGCTGAATTTGCATAAAATGAAAAGAGGGCGTAAATGCTGATATAATACACATTAAGGTACAGCTGATATAAAAACAGATAAACTGGGAACGGGGAATGCAAGACACAGTATTATTGTTTTAAATCAGCCGTTATACCTGCTCTATTATTAAAAAGTGTGTGAAAAGTGTGTGTTATAAAATGTGTGTGAATGTGTGAAAAATCCCCACCGAAAGTCAATGTTTCCTCGGCATTGAGATTTCGGTGGGGATTTTTTGATATAATATTATCTGATATCAGATGTATCAGAAGAATCCTGTTCAGCAGTTGTCAGGGCAAGCTCCAGAGAAGTGTCTGTGAAGAAGGTATTAGCATTATACAGGTACAGAATTTCCTGAACATTTTCAACCTGCATTAACTGCTCCAGATCTCCAAAGTAATAACGGGGATCAATCATTATGATCTTTCGGTAATGCTGAGCAAGAAATGGGATGAAGCTGTTTGCGTATGAATCCTTAAGCACAAGCAGTGTATTATCTGTTTCAGTAGGAGTACTGATCTTTATCTGAGCGTGGTTTCCACCAAAGAATAATGCATATTTATCTCTTGTCTCAAGTTTCTCAGTATCATAGAAGCTGGCACTTTTTTTCTGTTCGTCTACATAATTAACTACAGAAGAGAGTGCCTGATCTCCGGTGGGGAGAAATACATCGATCTCATCTTTTTCGCCGGAGCGGAAACCGCTTTTGGCAGACAGTGTTCCCTGAAAAGAACGGGTGACAGGTGCTTTGTCATAAGTGTCTGCTGAAGTATCAATTCCCATATCTTTGGCTGCCTTAAGATAGGCATAATAAGCACCCTGGGTAGTCCAGTGATGATCAGTGTGATAATAGAGGTCTTCCATTTTGTGATCTTTAAAAGTGCTGCGAACATCAATAAAGGTCACACCTGCATCGGTCAGGGAGGCAGAGAGGCTGTCAAGCCAGGAATTCTGATCCTGGACAGGGGCAAAAGCAGGAAGCCTGTCGCTCAGGATATTCACAGAATTTGGGGCGATCAGTGCATATTGTTTCAGATCAGAATGTTTTTGCGCAAAGTCAGTCATTGCTTTTACAGTGGCGTCATACTGTGTCTGATCAGGCGCTTTAAATTCTTCCATAAGATATCCGGATTTTCCAACGTATACGCCATTAGATTCTACTTTTCCCATCAGACGGTCAGTTCCTGCTTTTAGGGTAATCCACAGATCGCGAAGGGGAAACTGATCATTTTCATAGGTTTCAAATTGTTTTTCAAATCCGCCGGAAGCAATCTGATTGCCGTTTAAATGAGGCAGGGAAGAAAGTACGCGGTTTTCTTTTTCAGAAAACCCTCTGTCAGGAAGCACAATGCTCAGAATGAGTACGATCAAGGGGATAAATAAAAATAAAAGTCCCATTCTGTGGAAAAATAAACGATAATTTCTTAATGATTTTTTCATATTGTTTACCTTCTAAAATTTTGCATATAAAAATGGTGTGTAAGAGTTATAAACCATATAAGCAATCGATAATGCAAATAAAATAAGATTTATGATCACTGCAGCAACAGGTCTGCGTCTGACCAGACACTTAAAGTACTGGTAAGGAGCAGGACGGCACATAAGAATACTGATCAGAAGAAGGATAAATCCTGTCTTGAGGTAGTAAAGTGCAGTTTTGTCTATGAAACCGGAAGCTCCGATCCCAAACATAGTTCCAAGGTAATGGCCAAGGGCACCAAAGTCTGTCTGGCTGAAGAATACCCATCCGATCATGACTACAAGCATAGTGTATACAGTGCAAAGCCAGGATGGTATTTTTTTCAGATATTTCTGAAGTACAAATTTTTCGAGTAAAAGGAAGAGTCCGTAATAAACACCCCATAGTACGAAATTCCAGCTTGCACCATGCCACAGACCGGTAAGTGCCCATACCACAAGGATATTTCGGATATGTTTCAGAGTGGAGACCCGATTACCGCCAAGCGGGATATAAATATAATCTCTGAACCAGCTTCCAAGAGAAATATGCCAGCGTCTCCAGAATTCAGAAACACTGGTGGAAATATAGGGATAATCAAAGTTCTTATTAAAATCAAATCCCAGCATTTTTCCCAGACCGATGGCCATATCCGAATAGCCGCTGAAGTCAAAATAAAGCTGCATTGTATAAGCCAGAATGCCAAGCCATGAAGTAAATACAGACATCTGTGGATGACCACAGATACTGCTGTATAAAACCGAGAGATTATCTGCCAGAAGAACTTTCTTTGCAAGACCTTTGACAAAAAGCTCTGCACCGATACCGAATTTGAAGATATTGATGGTACGCTGCTTCAGCTGCGTCTCTATATCCGTATATCGTACGATTGGTCCGGCAGAGGTATAAGGAAACATTGTGCTGTATACGGAAAAGGTCAGGAAATTTCGCTGCGCACTGACCTTACTTAAATAAATATCAAAAAGATAGGACAAATTACGGAAAGTGTAGAAAGAAAGTCCTATCGGCAGCGAAAGCTCCGGATGAGGGATATGGATACCGATGATTCCTCCGATTGTGTTAAGTAAGAATCCATAATATTTAAAAAACACAAGTACTGCAAGATTTATAATGATCGAGAAGATCAGATTAATTTTCTGTTTCCTGTCATCATAATATAAACGTTCCAGTTCTGTACCCATATAATAGTTGAAGATACTGGAAAACAGCATGAGGATCACATATACAGGTTCTCCCCAGGCATAAAAGATCAGACTGCCCAAAAACAGCAGCAGATTGCGGAGCTTTCCCGGTACCAGGTAGTAGATCAGCATGAAAACCGGAAGAAAGCAGAATATAAAAAATATACTGTTGAATACCATATTAAAAGTTCTCCAATCTGGATATTATGAATATTATAGTAATTCTCTTAACTGCATTTTCTCTTAACGGTATTATTAAGAGGACTGCCATAGTAATGGTTCTGCAGTCCATTAGCGTAAAATGCGGAACAGTTACGAGGATTAAAGTAAAATGCTTATATCATGGAAAGAAAGGCAGTGCGCCAGTTCTGTGCGTCTGCGCCGCACATATAATATACATAGTTTCCTTTTTTTCCAACAACTGCATTGTTCAGAAGAGCCATCTGATCTGTGCCATAGCCCTCAAATACCTGCTTCTGACCGGAGAGATGGGCGTTTGCATTTTCAAGCAAAGTATTTGCCTGGGTATTGTCGGTGGCCTTCATAATACAGATTTCTTCTACTGCCATGGGTGAAGCGGCTTTGTAGCTGTCTCTTATACACATCTGACGCTG
>ENA-OZIA01000154-OZIA01000154.1-human-gut-metagenome-genome-assembly--contig:-NODE-154-length-24929-cov-5.330506_pt1 | contig 24929 bp, 20 predicted proteins | sample MGYA00244052_ERZ653698 | MGnify/ENA primary metagenome ERZ653698 (study PRJEB26926, sample SAMN06165337) | human gut metagenome | biome: ENVO:00009003; feature: ENVO:2100002; material: ENVO:00002003...
TAAGGGCCTGGCCGATACCGCACTGCGTACTGCTGACTCTGGCTACCTGACCCGCCGTCTGGTTGACGTTTCTCAGGAAGTCATCATCCGCGAGGAAGACTGCCACGCTACCGAGGGTATCCTCGTCAGCGAGATCAGCGAAGGCAACGCTACCATCGAAAGCTTCTCCGAGCGTCTGATTGGCCGTTATGCTCTGCATGACGTGATGGATCCCAAGACCGGCGAACTCATTGTGTCCAAGGACAAGATGATGGACATGTTCGACGCTGAAAAGATCAAAGCTGCCGGTATTACCGAGCTGGAGATCCGCAGCGTGATGACCTGCCGTGCTCACGTTGGCGTCTGTGCCCGCTGCTACGGCTCCAACATGTCCAACGGCCAGTGCGTTAAGGTCGGTGAATCCGTCGGTATCATTGCGGCACAGTCCATCGGCGAACCCGGTACTCAGCTGACCATGCGTACCTTCCATACTGGCGGTATCGCATCTGCTGAAGATATTACTCAGGGTCTTCCGCGTGTTGAAGAACTGTTCGAGAGCCGCCGCCCGAAGGCAATGGCTATCATGTCCGAGATCGCCGGTACCGTCCATATTGACGATACCAAGAAGAGCCGCCACGTTGAAGTGACCGGTGTTGACGATAACGGCGCACCGGTTACCAAGAGCTACCTGATCCCGTTCGGCCACCGCCTGAAGGTGATGGAGGGCGATGTGCTCGTCAAGGGCGCACTGTTGACCGAAGGCCATGCTTATCCGCAGGATATCCTGGCTGTCAAGGGCCGCATTGCTACCCAGAACTACCTGATCAGCGAAGTCCAGAAGGTTTACCGTCTGCAGGGCGTTGAAATCAACGATAAGCATATCGAGGTCATCGTCCGTCAGATGTGCCGCAAGGTCCGCGTGACCGACTCCGGCTCCTCCGACCTGATCGGCGGTGCACTGGCAAACCGTCTGGAAGTTGAGAACATCAACGCCGAGCTGCAGAAGCGCATTGATGACGGTGAAGAGGGCATCAAGCTGGTCGAGTATCAGCAGGTGCTGCTGGGCATCACCAAGGCTGCCCTGGCAAACGAGTCCTTCCTGTCTGCCGCATCCTTCCAGGAGACCACCCGTGTCCTGACCGAAGCCGCCATCAAGGGCAAGGTTGACCCGCTGGCCGGCCTGAAGGAGAATGTCATCATCGGTAAGCTGATCCCTGCCGGTACCGGTCTGCCGGAGGTGCGTGAGGATCTGAAGCGCCGTGAGCAGGAGCGCGACGAGGCTGTTGCCGCTGAGCTGGCTGCAGCAAACCAGCAGTAAAACTCTGTCTGCCCGGAACTGAATCGATCCATGAGCCGCCTTTCCCTGAACGCAGGGGAGGGCGGCTTTTTTGATTTGAAACTCCCTTCGTCATTGCTTCGCAATGCCACCTCCCTCTGGGAGGGGGCTGTCTGCACAGCAGACTGAGGGAGTAAAGGAAAAATCGGCGGTTGAGTCCTTCGGCGAATAAAACAAAAAAATATTGGAAAAACTGTTGACATTCCTAATCAAAACGAGTATTATATAACTGTTGCGCGTCCCCATAGGGGAAGTGCGGCTAAAAAGTCGGAAAATATCCGATGTCCACTATTAAGAAAGGAGAAACAAAATGCCTACTTTTAACCAGCTTGTACGCAAAGGCCGTGAGGTTCTGGTTACCAAGAGCACTGCTCCCGCCCTGCAGAAGACTTATAACTCTCAGAAGAAGCAGTACTCTGATCTGAGCAGCCCCCAGAAGCGTGGTGTCTGCACTGCAGTTCGTACCATGACCCCCAAGAAGCCTAACTCTGCTCTGCGTAAGGTTGCTCGTGTCCGCCTCACGAATGGTATCGAGGTCACCTCTTACATTCCCGGTATCGGCCATAACCTGCAGGAGCACTCCGTCGTGCTGATCCGTGGCGGCCGTGTTAAGGACCTGCCCGGTGTGCGTTACCACATCATCCGTGGTACCCTGGATACTCAGGGTGTGGCAGGCCGTAATCAGGCCCGCTCCAAGTACGGCGCAAAGCGTCCTAAGGCCGGTGCTGCAAAGAAGTAATTGAGGACAACCGCCATAAACGGCTTTCCATTATATAAATAACAAGTCCGCATTGCGCGGAGGGTAACGGTTTATGTAAGGTCAGCTCTTTGTGACACAACGGGAGTTTTATTACTTTCGAGTACCGATGATATCATTCTGTGAAGGAGGGAAGAAAGATGCCTAGAAGAGGTAACATTGCTAAGCGCGATGTCTTAGCTGATCCTATTTACAATTCCAAGATGGTCACCCGTCTGGTCAACAGCGTGATGCTGGATGGCAAGAAGGGCGTCGCTCAGAAGATCGTTTACGAAGCTTTCTCCATGATTCAGGAAAAGACCGGCAACGATCCTCTGGAGACTTTCGAGAAGGCGATGGAGAACATCATGCCCAGCCTCGAGTGCAAGACCCGCCGTGTTGGTGGTGCTAACTACCAGGTTCCTCTGGAAGTCAGCCCTGCCCGCCGTGAGACCCTGGGTCTGCGCTGGCTGACCGCTTACAGCCGCAGCCGTGGTGAGAAGACCATGGCACAGCGTCTGGCTGCTGAGATCATGGATGCTGCCAACAACACTGGTAACGCCGTGAAGAAGCGTGAGGACACTCACAAGATGGCAGAAGCTAACAAGGCTTTCGCACATTTCCGTTATTGATCTGTTCTGTAGGAGGTTAATTTCATGGCTACACCCAGAGAAGTTTCTCTTCAGATGACGAGAAATATCGGCATTATGGCCCACATTGATGCTGGTAAGACGACTACCACCGAGCGTATTCTGTACTACACCGGCATCAACCACAAGATCGGCGAAGTCCATGATGGCGGCGCTACCATGGACTGGATGGTTCAGGAGCAGGAGCGTGGTATCACCATCACTTCCGCTGCTACCACCTGCTACTGGAGCCACTCTGAGACCCAGAAGGATCCGGTCGCATTCAAGAAGAACCGTCACCGCATCAACATCATCGACACCCCGGGCCACGTGGACTTCACTGTTGAGGTTCAGCGTTCTCTGCGCGTGCTGGACGGTTCTGTGACCGTTCTGGCTGCTAAGGGCGGTGTCGAGCCCCAGTCTGAGACCGTTTGGCGTCAGGCTGACGAGTACAAGGTTCCCCGTATGGTCTACGTCAACAAGATGGATACCATGGGTGCCGACTTCTTCCGCTGCATCAAGATGCTGCACGATCGTCTGCACGCTAACGGCGTAGCGATCCAGCTGCCTATCGGTCAGGAGGATACCTTCCGTGGTATCGTTGACCTGGTCGATATGAACGCTGAGGTCTACTACGACGATATGGGCAACGATATGCGCACCGAGCCTATCCCCGAGGATATGGTCGAGCAGGCTGAAGAGTACCGTAACATTTTGGTCGAGGCTGTTGCCGAGAACGACGAAGAGCTGATGGAGAAGTACCTCGAGGGTGAGGAGATCACCCGTGAGGAACTGAAGGCTGCTATCCGCAAGGAGACCATTGCAAATACTCTGGTTCCCGTTGTCTGTGGTTCTTCCTACAAGAACCGCGGCGTGCAGAAGCTGCTGGACGCTATCGTTGACTATATGCCCGCACCTACCGATGTCGAGGACATCAAGGGTGTGAATCCTGAGACCGAAGAGCAGGAGACCCGTCCTTCTTCAGACGATGCTCCGTTTGCTGCTCTGGCTTTCAAGATCGCTACCGACCCGTTCGTTGGTAAGCTGGCATACTTCCGTGTGTACTCCGGTAAGGTTGAGGCAGGTACTACTGTCTACAACTCCGTGAAGGACAACAAGGAGCGTATGGGCCGCATCCTGCAGATGCACTCCAACCACCGCAAGGATATCGACTGCTGCTACGCAGGTGATATCGCTGCTGTTGTCGGTCTGAAGAACACCACCACTGGTGATACTCTATGTGATGAGGATCATCCCATCATTCTGGAGTCCATGAAGTTCCCCGAGCCCGTTATCCGCGTTGCCATCGAGCCTAAGACCAAGGCCGGCAACGAGAAAATGGGCATCGCGCTGGCAAAGCTGGCCGAAGAGGATCCTACCTTCAAGACCTACACTGACGAAGAGACTGGTCAGACCATCATCGCCGGCATGGGCGAGCTCCATCTGGAGATCATCGTCGACCGTCTGCTGCGTGAGTTCAAGGTCGAGGCCAACGTTGGCGCACCTCAGGTCGCTTACCGTGAGACCATCCGCAAGGAGGCCAATCAGGAGACCAAGTACGCACGTCAGTCTGGTGGTAAGGGCCAGTACGGTCATGTTAAGATCAAGATCGAGCCCAACGAGCCCGGCAAGGGTTACGAGTTCGTCAACGCCATCGTTGGCGGTGCCATCCCGAAGGAATACATCCCGGCTATCGACAATGGTATCCAGGGTGCTATGAAGTCCGGCGTTCTGGCTGGCTATCCTGTCGTTGATGTCAAGGTCACCCTGTGGGATGGTTCTTATCATGAGGTTGACTCCTCTGAAATGGCCTTCTCCATTGCTGGTTCTATGGCATTCAAGGATGCTATGCGCAAGGCTGACCCCATCATCACCGAGCCCATCATGAAGGTTGCTGTTATCGTTCCCGATGAGTATCTGGGCGATGTTATCGGTGACCTGAACGCTCGCCGTGGTCAGATCCAGGGCATGGAAGCTATGGCTGGTACCCAGCGTGTCAACGCATTTGTGCCTCTGGCTCAGATGTTCGGCTACGCTACCGACCTGCGTTCCAAGACTCAGGGTCGTGGCCAGTATGTTATGGAGCCCTCTCACTACGAGCCGGTTCCCAAGAACATTGCTGACCAGATCATTGCTGGCCGTACCAAGGGCTAAGCGCTGTAAAGCATAAGAATTTTGCCGGGGTAGTGTAACTCCGGCAAAATTTCCTGTAAAAGCACTTGATTTTACAGGACAAATTTAGTAGAATAGCCTTGCAATGCAATGTCTGCATTTTGCAGGGTTGTTGTAACCAATATCAAAACCTAAATTAAGGGAGGATATTCCAATGGCTGAAAAGGCAAAGTTCGACCGTTCTAAGCCGCATGTTAACATCGGCACCATCGGTCACGTTGACCACGGCAAGACCACTCTGACCGCCGCTATCACCAAGTATCTGGCACTGAAGGGCGACGCAGACTTCATGGACTATGCCAACATCGATAAGGCTCCCGAGGAGCGCGCTCGTGGTATTACGATCAACTCCGCTCACGTCGAGTACCAGACCGATGCTCGTCACTACGCTCACGTTGACTGCCCGGGCCATGCTGACTACGTTAAGAACATGATCACCGGTGCTGCTCAGATGGACGGCGCTATCCTGGTCGTTGCTGCTACCGATGGTCCCATGCCCCAGACCCGTGAGCACATCCTGCTGGCTCGTCAGGTCGGCGTGCCTTATATCGTCGTGTTCATGAACAAGTGCGATATGGTCGACGACGAGGAGCTGCTGGATCTGGTCGAGATGGAGATCCGTGAGCTGCTGAGCGAGTATGACTTCCCCGGCGACGACACCCCCATCATCCGTGGCTCCGCTCTGAAGGCTCTGGAGTCCACCTCCAAGGATCCTGATGCACCCGAGTATGCTTGCATCAAGGAGCTGATGGACGCTGTTGACACCTATATCCCCAACCCCGATCGTGAGGAAGACAAGCCCTTCCTGATGCCCATCGAGGATGTCATGACCATTTCCGGCCGTGGTACTGTTGCTACCGGTCGTGTTGAGCGTGGCGTTGCTAAGGTTGGCGATGCAATGGAGATCGTTGGCATTAAGCCCGATCGTCTGAGCACCACCATCACTGGCCTGGAGATGTTCCGTAAGTCTCTGGACTTCGCTGAGGCTGGCGATAACATCGGCGCTCTGCTGCGTGGTGTTGATCGTACCCAGATCGAGCGTGGTCAGGTTCTGGCTAAGCCCGGTTCTGTGCACCCCCACAACGTCTTTGAGGCTCAGGTCTACGTCCTGACCAAGGACGAAGGCGGTCGTCACACTCCCTTCTTCTCCAACTATCGTCCTCAGTTCTACTTCCGTACCACTGACGTGACCGGCATCATCACCCTGCCCGAAGGCACCGAGATGTGCATGCCCGGCGATAACGTTCAGATGCACGTTGAGCTGCTGACCCCCGTTGCTATGGAAGAGGGCCTGCGTTTCGCTATCCGTGAGGGTGGCCGTACCGTTGGTTCCGGCGTTGTTGGCAAGATCATTGAGTGATTTTGACCCTTCGCGCCTGTTCTAAGGCAAAAGGTTAAACTTACAAAGAGCCTTCCCATTCCGGAGAGTGGGAAGGCTCTTTTTGCGCTATCGGATCCTCTGCCCGAGATGGCAGGGGATTTTTGTTTTTGCCAAAAAGTGCTTTACAAATAAAGGTTGTTATGATATGCTGACATTAAAGAAACAAGATGTCGGAGAATGGAGGATTGCACGATGGCGTTTGACTATAAGAAGGAGTACAAGGAGTTTTATCTTCCACCCAGGAAGCCGGGTATTGTGACTGTTCCGCCGATGAATTTTGTGTCTGTACAGGGCAGGGGAGACCCCAATGAACCAGGTGGAGAGTATCAGGCGGCAATGGAGTTGCTGTATGGCATTGCCTTTACCATCAAGATGAGCTACAAGGGAAGCCATAAGATCGACGGTTACTTTGAATATGTTGTCCCACCGTTGGAGGGTTTGTGGCATCAGGAGGGGGTGGACGGTGTGGACTACGCCCACAAAGAATGCTTTGAGTGGACAAGTATGATCCGCCTGCCGGATTTCGTGACCCGGGAAGTGTTCGACTGGGCCGTACAGGAAGCGACTGCAAAAAAGAAGAAGGATTTCTCCAAAGTACAGTTCTTCCACTATGATGAGGGACTTTGTGTGCAGTGTATGCATGTTGGTTCTTATGATGCCGAACCGGAGACGCTGGAGCAGATGGATGCTTTTGCGCGGGAACAGGGCTATGAGACAGATTTTACAGGGTACCGCCGCCACCACGAAATTTACCTCAGCGATCCGCGCCGGACAGCACCGGAAAAATTGAAAACGGTACTGCGGCATCCTGTTCGTGCAAAATAAAATCGGGAAAGTTCACAAAGACTGTCGATTTTCGTTGTGAGATGTGCTATACTAAATCTACCTATAGAAACATCTCGAAAAAAGGGAGGAGAACATCATGCAGCATGAAACTGTCATCGTGCTGGACTTTGGCGGCCAGTACAATCAGCTGATCGCGCGCCGTGTCCGCGAGAACAATGTCTACTGTGAAATCTATTCCTACAAAACCGACCTGTCGGTCATCAAGGCGAAGAACCCCAAGGGCATCATCTTCACCGGCGGCCCCAACAGCGTCTATCTGGAAGATTCGCCCACCATCGACCCCGAGATCTTCAACTGGGGCATCCCTGTGCTGGGAATCTGCTACGGCAGCCAGCTGATGATGCACCTGCTGGGCGGTCATGTCTGCCGCGCCCCTGAGCGTGAGTACGGCAAGACCGAGGTCTTTGTGGACAACAGCAGCAAGATGTTCGAGGATGTTCAGCCCTCCACCATCTGCTGGATGAGCCACAACGACTACATCGAGCAGGCAGCCCCCGGCTTCAAGATCACCGCACACACCGTGAACTGCCCTGTGGCTGCTGCAGAGAACGCCGAGAAGGGCCTGTACGCTGTTCAGTTCCACCCGGAAGTGCTCCACACCGCTGAGGGCAAGAAGATGCTCCGCAACTTCGTGTATAACGTCTGTGGCTGCTCCGGCGACTGGAAGATGGACTCCTTCGTGGAGAACAATGTCAAGGCCCTGCGGGAGCGCATTGGCGACGGCAAGGTGCTGTGCGCCCTGTCCGGCGGCGTGGATTCCTCTGTGCTGGCTGCGATGCTGGCAAAGGCCATCGGAAAGCAGCTGACCTGCGTGTTTGTGGACCACGGCCTGCTCCGCAAGAACGAAAAGGAAGAGGTCTGCTCTGTCTTTGGCCCGGGCAATGCCAACGGCTTCGACATCAACTTCATCTGTGTGGATGCCCGCGACCGCTATTTCAGCAAGCTGGCCGGTGTTACCGAGCCCGAGCGCAAGCGCAAGATCATTGGCGAGGAGTTCATCCGCGTCTTTGAGGAGCAGGCAAAGCAGATCGGCAAGGTGGATTTCCTGGCACAGGGCACCATCTACCCGGATGTGGTCGAGAGCGGCCTGGGCGGCGAATCCACTGTCATCAAGAGCCACCACAATGTCGGCGGCCTGCCCGATACCGTGGACTTCAAGGAGCTGGTGGAGCCCCTGCGCAACCTGTTCAAGGATGAGGTGCGTCAGGTTGGCCGCGAACTGGGCCTGCCTGAGTATCTGGTCAGCCGTCAGCCGTTCCCCGGCCCCGGTCTGGGCATCCGCATCATCGGCGAGGTGACCCCTGAGAAGGTTGCCATCGTGCAGGATGCAGACGCGATCTGGCGTGAGGAGATCGCCAAGGCGGGTCTGGATAAGGAGATCAACCAGTATTACGCCGCTCTGACCAATATGCGCAGCGTCGGCGTGATGGGTGACGAGCGCACCTATGACTACGCTGTGGCCCTGCGTGCTGTGACCACCACCGACTTTATGACTGCTGAGAGCTACAATGTGCCCTGGGATGTTCTGGGCACCGTGACCAGCCGCATCGTCAATGAGGTCAAGCACGTCAACCGTGTGTTCTACGATTGCACCGGTAAGCCGCCTGCCACCATCGAGCTCGAGTAATCTTCAAAACCTGAAAAGTATTGATGCAATGCAATATTTTGAGAGTCAAAAGGCTCTGTGATACTGCTTTGATACTATCAGGCGATTATTCATAAAGAGAGACATGAGAATGCCCTCTGAGAAACGGTAAGTTTTTCAGAGGGCATTTTTGTGTCTTTTATTCTTTACGCCACTTTTTCTTCGGCTCGTAGCGTCCGCAGCCGTCGGCGGTTTGGGGCCAGTTGAGCTTCCATTCCAGATACTCTTCCTTGGTGATCTCGCCCTCCCGGAGCTGCTTCTTACGGAACTGCCACTCCTTTAAGAACTCATCCAGCAGACGATAGCGGAAGCTGACTGCCATGTGCTTTTCGGGGAAATCCGGGTCGGTGGTGTCTGTGACCTCATAGAGCCGGGTGCCGGGGTAGTGCTCATCCAGTTCGAACAGGGTGTACATTACATCCTCTGCGGCGTACAAGGTAGGCTCATAGAGGGAACGGTAGTTCACGTTCAGTACCTCCGCAATCTTGTGGAGCAGCTCTTCCTTGGGCGTGCGGGTGTTGCTTTCGTATTGTGCGATACGGATGTCTGCGCTCTTCTCCTCAAACCCGATGGCGATGCCCAGTTCTTTCTGGGTCATACCTCGGAGGTTGCGGGCACGTTTGATGCGGTCACCGACTGCCATGCGATTGCCTCCTGACTTAAACATATTTGTTGAACCTAGTATAGCACAGAAAAATAGGAGGTGCAATAGAAAATAAACAAAAAAGTTTAAGATTTTACCTGAAAACCTCTTGACTTAACGGAATGTGTTTAGTATAATGAGAGCACAAAAAGATAAGCAAAAATGCTTAGTAAAATTGAATGACCGCCAAACTGACCCAAACCGCCAAGACCTTCCGAAAGGAAGCGAGCGCTCCACAAGGGGACGGCACAGCACCGCAAAGGGGATATGCCTGCCGGAAGTCAGCGAGGATGAAGCGGCACCGAAACGAAACCGACAAGGAAAGGACAAAAAATGGCAAATAGCATTTTTATCAAGGCAGACGAGCTGGCAAAGGAGCTGGACATCTCGCAGGGTCTGGCGTACAAAATGATCGCCCAGTGGAACGAGGAACTGAGAGCCAAGGGCTACACGACTGTGGGAGGCCGTGTAAGCAGGAGGTACTATCAGGAGAAGATCTACGGGGCAGGAGAGGAGTGATAAGATGCCAGCCTACAAAGACAGCAGGCAAGGCACATGGTACGCTTCCTTCTACTTCGAGAACTGGCAAGGTGTGAAGCAGAAGAAGCTGAAACGGGGGTTTGCCACCAAGAAGGACGCTCTGGCGTGGGAGCGGGAGTTCCTTCTTCAGCAGGCGGCAGACCTGACCATGACATTTGAAGCCTTTGTGGAAATTTATATCACGGACAAGAAAAAGCGACTCCGGGAAAACACCTGGTCTACCAAAGAGCACATCATCCGAACGAAAATCTTACCGTATTTCAAAGAAAAGCGGCTCAGCGAGATAAAGCCACGGGATGTGATTGCATGGCAGAACGAGATGCTGAACTACCGGGACAAAAACGGCAAGGCCTACTCGCCGACCTACCTCAAGACGCTCCATGGACAGCTCAGTGCCATTCTGAACCACGCCGTCCGGTTCTACGGGCTGAAATCAAACGCAGCGGCCACAGCCGGGTGCATGGGGTCGGAAAAGCACAAGGAGATGCTCTTCTGGACGAAGGAGGAGTACCTCAAGTTCGCGGAAGCGATGATGGACAAGCCGCAGTCCTATTACGCTTTTGAGGTCCTCTACTGGTGTGGCATCCGGGAGGGCGAGCTGCTGGCTCTGACTCCGGCAGACTTCGACTTGGACAAGGGGCTGCTCTCCATCACCAAATCCTATCAAAGGCTGAAAGGCCGGGATGTGATCACCGACCCGAAAACACCCAAGAGCGTCCGGGTCATCCAGATGCCGCAGTTTCTGACGGACGAGATCAGGGACTATCTGAAATCCTTCTACAAAGTCCAGCCGGATCAGCGGATCTTTGAGGTGACCAAGAGCTACCTGCACCACGAGATGGACAGGGGAGCCAAGGAGGCCGGGGTGAAGCGGATACGAATCCACGACCTACGGCACTCCCATGTGTCGCTGCTGATTGAAATGGGCTTCTCGGCTTTGGCAATCGCTGACCGGGTAGGGCATGAGAGTGTGGACATCACCTATAAGTACGCCCACCTCTTCCCCTCAAAGCAGCAGGAGATGGCGCAGAAGCTGGACATGGAACGAAAGGAAGGATGAAGATGGAACGAGTGCTCGACCAGCAAGGCCGCTGGCGGAACAAGGTGGTAGCCTTCCGAATGTCCCCGGAAGAGGACGAGGTTCTGGAAGCCAAAGTAAAGCTCTCCGGGCTGACCAAACAGGAGTATATCATCCGCCGCCTGACCGACCGGGAGATCACTGTGGTAGGCAACCCAAGGGTCTACAAAGCCCTACGAAGCCAGATGGAGCTGATCTATCAGGAATTGCAGCGGCTGGCCGTGGATGAAGAAGTCCCGCCGGACTTGCTGGAGACCTTGCAAATGGTAGCCCTGACGTTGAACGGACTTAAGGAGGAATGCGAATGACGGACAATAGAAAAACGACCGTACCGGGTGCATCTGTTGGCGCAGATGCGGTACAGTCGTCTGATAAAATTACCACCAATATTATAACAAATTCTGACAAGCAAATCAATCTGCAAGCCGCGAAAAAGTCAAACAATTTCGGGCTGAACACGGTATCAATGACCGAACTGTACGACACGGTGTATCCACCCCGGAGACCCATCGTGAACGACCTGCTGTACAGCGGCACCTACCTCTTTGTAGGTGCGCCCAAGGTGGGTAAGTCCTTCTTCATGGGGCAGCTTGCCTATCATGTGGCGATGGGGCTTCCGCTGTGGGAGTACGAGGTGCATCAGGGCACCGTCCTCTACCTGGCATTGGAGGACGATTACGCCCGGCTGCAGCGGCGGCTCTCCCGGATGTTCGGGGTAGAGGAGACCAGCAATCTCTACTTCGCAACGCAAGCTAAGTCCGTGAGCGAGGGACTTGACCAGCAGTTGGAAGGATTCATCCGGGAGCACCCGGATGTACGGCTCATCATCATCGACACCCTGCAGAAGGTGCGGGAGATCGGCGGTGACCGATACAGCTACGCCAGCGACTACGAGATCGTGACCAAACTGAAAACTTTCAGCGACAGGTATGGCATCTGCCTGCTGGTGGTTCATCACACCCGGAAGATGGAAGCCGAGGACAGCTTTGATATGATCTCCGGCACCAACGGTCTGTTGGGTGCAGCGGATGGCGCATTCATCATGCAGAAGAAGCGGCGCACGGACAACACCGCACTACTGGACATCGTGGGGCGTGACCAGCCGGATCAGGAGCTGACATTGGAGTTCAACCGAGAACGCTGTGTCTGGGAGTTCCAAGGAGCCGAAACGGAACTTTGGAAGCTGCCGCCCGACCCGCTTCTGGAAGCGGTGGCAAAGATGCTCACCCCGGAACAGCCAGAGTGGAGCGGTACGCCCACGGAGCTGCTGGAACGTCTGCCGGGTGTGAGCATACAGGCAAACATCCTGACCCGGAAGCTGAATGTGAGTGCCGACAGGCTCTACAACGATTATGGAATTCGGTACGAAAGCAAGCGCACCCATGAGGGCAGAGTGGTCAAATTAACGCTGGAAAATTCTGGGACGTGACGATTCGTGACGGTTGTGACGGTATTTTTGCTACTATGTAAAATACCGTCACAATCGACACAACCGACACGGGATGGTGATAATGATGAAAAATGTGCAGATTTCGCAGGAACTTTTCGTCGCCTTGCTGCATTATCATTTGAGCGGCGAAAATGAGTACGAAGAGGTCATTGAGCAGGGTCTGGAGCAAAAATTGGATGCGATACTGCGGCATGAGCTGTATGCCCAGTACAAGACAGCACCCACCGAGGAACAGCGGGAGCAGGCTCGGCAGGAGTATCTGGACAGACGAGGCGTGCCAGAAAGCTTCCGCTGGTGAGTCCCTCTATTGGCAAAGTACAGGAGCGTGTCACGCTCCTGTGAATGCAATCACGCAGGAAGGTGGTGTTGGACCGGGCAGCGGCGAGGTACAGCGAAACCCCGTCCGCAGACGGAAGCCCCCGGCAGGGCGCAAAGGCATCTTTTGATGGACGGAACGTCTGTCAAAAGTGCTTTTGCGTTACTTTCGACGAAAGTAACAAAGCCTATGCCGTGTCCGGCACCAGTTACTTCCACAGAGAAAGGACGTGCGATTGAAAAGAACCATTTCCGCAATGCGGGGTCCCGGCTCCCTCAACCATAACCGGAGAAGTTTCACCGCTGAAAACGTTGACCCGAAGCGCAGCAGCCTGAATGTCGTGTACCGGGATGAGCCGATTCAGAAGGTGTACCACGAACTGTTTGACGAGGCAGTGAACCGCTACAACGCCAAGCAGAAGCGCAAGGACCGCTGTATCAACGACTACTATGAGCACCTGCGGACAGGCAAGCAGGAAAAGCTCTTCCATGAGTTGATCGTCCAGATCGGCAACAAAGATGATATGGGCGTCCTGACCGAGAACGGCGCACTGGCAAAGGAATTGCTGGACGAGTATATGCAGGGCTTCCAAGAGCGGAACCCGACACTGCGGGTGTTCGGAGCATTCCTCCACATGGATGAAGCTACGCCCCATCTGCACATCGACTTCGTGCCGTATGTGTCCGGCTGGAAAGGCAAAGGACTGGACACCAAGGTTTCCCTGAAGCAGGCTCTGAAGTCCTTGGGCTTTGCAGGCGGCTCCAAGCGAGAATCTGAGCTGAACCAGTGGATCAACGCCGAGAAAGAGCAGCTTGCCGCCGTGATGGAGCGGCACGGCATCGAGTGGGAACAGAAAGGCACCCACGAAGAGCACCTGTCTGTGCTGGACTTCAAAAAGCAGGAGCGTAGTAAAGAGGTAGCGGCTCTGGAAGCTGCCAAGCAGGAGTGCCAGACCGACCTGACCGAGATGCAGGAGCAACTGGAAACAGCGCAGACAGCCGTAGAAGCCGCTGAACAGCGGGTACAGAAAGCAGAGCTGACCTACCAGAAGCTGAACAAGCTGGCTCCCATCATGGAAGATTTGGAAAACCTGTCAGCGCAGTACTCCCAGTGGCCAGAAGAATGGGTGCCAGAAGCAGCCACGTTTGAGACCGCCAAGAGCTATCGGGAGAAGAAGGCCATGCCGCTGATCCAGAAGTTGGTGAAGGTACTCTTTGCCCTCCATCGGAAGTACTGGGAGGTCAAGGACGAGCGAGATAAGTATCTGCACTTCTATCAGGACGAGAAGAAAGCTACCCATCATCTAAGCCAGCGGCTGAAAGAGGTGGAGGCTGAAAACTCTCAGCTCTATGCGATGAAACGTGATTTCAGGCGAGTATGGAACTATTTCGGTGCCGAAAAGATGCAGCAGGTCATTGGGCTTATGAGGGAGCAGGAGCAGACCACAGATAGGAGCCGGAAGAAGAACAGGCAGAACAGCATAGAGCTGTAAGCATAGCAGACCCCCGTCAGCGAATGCTGGCAGGGGTCTGTACATATAAGTAATAATTCGACAAAAAATGCAATAGCAATATTTATCGGCTTGCAATCACGGAAAAGCTGTGGTACGCTTTACTAGGATAGTATAAAGGGAAAGTATATCCTTTTTAGAAAAAGACACCATGGTGTACCAATAGTGGTACATTTACTATGTTAAAATGAAAGAAAACAATGCGGAAATCCGCATTTGATGGAGGAAATAAAAATGGTAGACACCAAAAAAGAGCAGGAACGCGAAGAGCTGCACCGTGCAATCTGGGCGATTGCGGATGATCTGCGCGGCGCAGTGGACGGATGGGATTTCAAGAGCTACGTTCTCGGTACGATGTTCTACCGTTATATTTCGGAGAACATTGCCAGCTATATCAATCAGGGCGAAATTGATGCAGGCAACCCAGATTTCCGCTATGAAGATATGTCTGATGCAGAGGCAGAGCAGGCACGGGAAGGGCTGGTACAGGAAAAAGGGTTCTTCATCCTGCCCAGTGAGTTGTTCTGCAATGTACGAGCAAAAGCGGCCAGCGATGAAAACCTCAATGAAACGTTGGAAACGGTGTTCCGGCACATTGAGGAATCCGCAAAGGGCAGCTCCTCTGAGGGACAGTTTGCAGGGCTGTTTGATGATTACGATGTGAACAGCAACAAGCTGGGGGCGACCGTTGCCAAGCGCAATGAGAAGCTCGTTAAACTGCTGAACGGCGTGGCAGATATGAACCTTGGCGATGTGAAAGAGCATGACATTGATGCCTTTGGCGATGCCTACGAATACCTGATGACCATGTACGCCAGCAATGCGGGCAAGTCCGGCGGCGAGTTCTTTACGCCTGCCGATGTTTCGGAGCTGCTGACCCGGCTGGGTACGGTAGGCAAGAAGGAAATCAACAAGGTCTATGATCCTGCCTGCGGTTCCGGTTCGCTGCTGCTGAAGGCAGAAAAGGTGCTGGGACGGGATGCCGTGCGCAACGGCTTCTTTGGACAGGAAATCAACATAACAACGTACAACCTGTGCCGCATCAATATGTTTCTGCACGACATCGAATTTGACAAATTCGACATTGCCTGTGAGGACACGCTGACCAATCCGCAGCACTGGGATGATGAACCTTTTGAGCTGATCGTATCGAATCCGCCGTACTCCATCAAGTGGGCCGGTGACGAGAATCCGCTGCTCATCAATGACCCGCGTTTTGCTCCGGCTGGTGTGCTGGCTCCGAAGAGCAAGGCAGACTTGGCCTTTATTATGCACTCGCTGGCATGGCTGGCTTCCAACGGTACGGCTGCAATCGTCTGCTTCCCCGGCATCATGTACCGTGGCGGTGCAGAGCAGAAGATCCGCAAGTATCTGGTGGACAACAACTTTATTGACTGCATCATCCAGTTGCCGAGCAATCTGTTCTTTGGTACCAGTATTGCCACCTGCATCATGGTGTTGAAAAAGGGCAAAACGGACAATAAAGTGCTGTTCATTGATGCTTCTTCCGAGTGCGTCAAGGTGACGAACAACAACAAACTCACCCCGGAGAACATTAACAAAATAGTGGACACCTTTGCACAGCGGGCAGAAGAAGCACACTTCTCCCATCTGGCAGAGTATTCCGAGGTGCAGGAAAATGACTATAACCTGTCGGTTTCTACTTATGTGGAGGCTAAGGACACCCGTGAGAAGATCGACATTGTGAAGCTGAACGCTGAAATTGCACAAATCGTAGCACGAGAAAACGAACTGCGGGCCGCCATTGACCAGATCGTAGCAGAAATCGAGGGCTGAGATGGAAAACGAAAAGAAAGATTCTGCATTGGTACGTTCTTCTGCGGCGGAATACCTGACCTTTGTTGCCTCTACGGGCGAGGACAAGGACAGCATTGAGATGCGCTACGAGGATGAAAACATCTGGCTGACGCAAAAGATGATGGCGACCCTTTACGATGTGGGGCTTCCGACCATCAATGAGCATATCAAAAAGATTTATGCTGACCATGAGCAGGACGAGGCGGCAACTATTCGGAAATTCCGAATAGTTCAAAATGAGGGTGGCCGACAGGTTGCTCGCAGCGTGAACCACTATAATCTGCAAATGATTATTGCGGTCGGCTTCAAGGTGAACAACCAGCGGGCGGTGCGGTTCCGTGTCTGGGCAAATCAGATCGTGGAGCAGTACACCATCAAGGGATGGGCAATGGACGAAGAGCGCCTGAAAAACGGCGGCACAGTCCTGACCAAGAAATACTTTGAAGAGCAGTTGGAGCGTATCCGGGAGATTCGCATTTCGGAGCGCAACTTCTACCAGAAACTCACTGACATTTACGCAACATCGCTGGATTACGACCGCAACGCACTGACCACAAAAGAGTTCTTTGCAAAGGTGCAAAACAAGATGCACTATGCCGTGCATCGCCACACGGCGGCAGAGCTGATCTATGAGCGAGCCGATGCCAACAAGGAGCACATGGGGCTTACCACTTGGGAGAATGCCCCGGACGGAAAGATCCTGAAAGCAGATGTGACGGTGGCCAAAAACTACCTGAGCAAAGAGGAAATGAACTATCTGGAGCGCATCGTGTCGCTCTATCTGGATTATGCCGAATTGCAGGCAGAACGGAAAATCCCCATGAGCATGGAGGACTGGGCAAAGCGTCTGGACGGCTTTTTGGAGTTCAACGGCAACGAACTGCTGACCGGCCCCGGTAAAATCAGTGCGGAGCAGGCGAAACTCCATGCGGAGACTGAATATGAAAAGTATCGCGTCGTGCAGGACTGCCTGTATGAGAGCGATTTTGATCGATTTATGATGTTGGAAGAGGAAGTAAATGGCAAGAAAATTTGAGCTTAGTCAATATACAAAGGAATGCTAATTTATTGTGAATAAAGCTTGATTACTCTGCCGAAAGTGATATAATTAAAGTGCCTCATACGAAAGGTATGAGGGAAGGAGATTGTTGTCAACTGTTCTGCAAGAATGTTCTCGAGAACATCTAGCAGCACAGTTGCCGCGATTGATGATACTTTCGCCTTGGTGAGTGTCAGAATGATTGTTATCCACATAACAATTACCTCCTTATCAATTATACCACAATTGATGATTGCGCTAACAGAATAGCTGGGAACTCTGAAAATCCTTTATGGTAATAGGGGTAACCACGTCAAACGTATATCCACCGGCTTAGAGACGCTATTCCTCGTGCCGGTGGATATTGCATTTTAGGGGAATTGAAAATGGATGCTTGGCTGAGTGATAAAGAAACTATTCGAAAAAGCAAACGGTATTATGCGCATTTTGACGTAAAAACTGATATTGGTCATGTGAAAGATTATGTTTCGAATCCGCAATGTGTTGCAATGCATGGCTTCTACCCCTTTATCCACTACGAAATGGATATGAGCAAATTTAATAAAGAAAAAGGACAGGTTCCTAAAACCCGTGATATTTGTTACGCAGCGCATATTGATCGGTGCATTTATCAGTATTACAGTCACATTTTAAATGAATTATATAATGAGAGAACAATTAGTGATGGGATTTCTGATGTTGCTGTTGCTTATCGTACCAATTTAGGAAAGAGCAATATTCAATTCTCAAAAGCTGCCTACGATTTTATCCGTAAAACAGAGAACTGCTATGTAATGATTGGCGATTTTACGCATTTCTTTGATAACTTAGATCATGCTTATTTGAAAAAACAATGGTGCTCTTTACTGGGATGTGAAAGACTGCCGAAGGATCATTATAATGTTTTTAAGAACATCACATCGTTTAGTCAATGGGAATTGACGGACTTGTTGAATATAAATGCGCTGAAAGATAACAAAGCAGGTCATCGTGCACTCAATAAACAATCAAGAGTATTAACAGCGGAACAATATAAAAACAATCGTTCTCACATACAGCCAAATATGAACCATTACGGGATACCACAAGGATCACCTATTAGTGGAATGTTGGCGAACCTCTATATGCTGGAAGTTGATAAGCAAATCCATGATCTAGTTGAACAATATCACGGATTTTATATGCGGTATAGTGATGATTTTATTGTGATAGTGCCGGATGAACCTAACAATAATACGCTGAATGTCTTCTCTGAAGTGAGAGCATTTATTGCAAGTGCTCCTAGATTAAAATTGGAGCCGAGCAAAACCCAATATTTTCATTATAAGGAAGAGAAGGTTGAGAATATTGGAAAAGCGATAGACAAAGGTTCAGACGATAGTAAAAAATTTATCAATTTTTTAGGATTTTCGTTTAATGGAACGAAAGTGTTTATCCGTTCTAAAACGACGGCCAAATACTATTACCGGATGCACAGAAAGGCAAAAAATATTGCAAAAACAGGAGGGTATACCAGAAAAGGAAATCATATCAATCTTTCTGGTCTGTATACGCTTTATTCTGAACATGGTGCAAAGAGCAAACGAGGAAATTATTTTACCTATATTGAGCATGCTGAAGAAGAGTATGGACAAGATGAAGAAATTCGACATGATTTGAAAAATAATATGGGAAAAATAAGAAAAGTTCTAAAAGGTATTTAATTAGAACTTTTGTATGATAAAACAGCCGCCCAGCGACCTTACGGTCTCGCTGGGCGGCTTATTTTTTGCGTTTCCACAACAGATATTCTTCGTAGCGGTGCATCTCGTTTTGTTCTTCTTCGGTCAGGCGCTGGCGCTGCTTGCGGGCTTCGTCCGAGGGGTCAATGTCGGTCAAGCCCAGAAGGTAGTCGGCGGAGGTGCCGTAGTACCTGCAAATGGCAATCAGCATCTCGTGGTTTGGGGAACTCTTTTCATGCTCCCAACTACGGATGGTAGAAGTTGCAACATTAAGGGCTTTGGCGAGTTCTTCCTGTGTTTGGTTATTCCAATCTCGCAGGTCAGCTAATCGTGCTCCAATCATCCTTTTCCCGCCTTTCTTTGCCATAAGTATAGATGCTTCTTATCACTTTTGGCAAAAAGCGCCGAGAATCTTGTTAATTCGCCTTGAAAGTGATAAGATACTTATTAGTATAGGATGGAAGCGCTAAGAACATTATCACTTCCGCCGCAACGCTAAGGCAAAGCGAGGGAATCCCCGTTGGAACAACTGATCGACTTTCACGCACCGGAAGTGCAGGCGGTGCTGGATACGCTACTAAAAGATAAATCCACCGGTAAAAACATCATCTGGGCCACCGACCCGCCGGAGGAACTGCAAACGGTGATGTACGAGCCGGTGACGGATAGATCCCAGATCACCACCCAGCAGCTCGGGCTGACCCACTACGAGGTGGTGCTGCCCCGGATGATGAAGCAGACCGACACCCAGCAGCAGCGCACCCGCAAAAAAGGCGAGGTGTTCAGCCCCGCATGGGTCTGCAACAAGATGAACAACGCACTGGATGCCGACTGGTTCCGTGGGCTGGGGGCAGAGGAGCGCGCTGGGCAGTTCACGGTGGAGCTGCCCCAAGGCTGGCAGACGGTGGAAACGCCGGTGCAGTTCCCGGCTTGCAAGGGCAAGACCCCGGCATGGGTGCAGTATGTGCAGAGCCGCCGCTTGGAGGTGACCTGCGGTGAAGCCCCCTTTCTAGCGTCCCGCTACGATGCCGCCACCGGCGAGATGATCCCGGTAGCCCGGCGCATTGGCATTCTGGACCGCAAGCTGCGTGTGGTAAGCGAGAACGCCGCCACCGAGGACGAATGGCGCAAATATGCCACCCATGCGGTGCAGTCCACCTACGGCTATGAGTATCAGGGCGATAATTTGTTGCTGGCGCGGGCCAACCTGCTGCTGACCTTTGCAGAGCATCTGCAAGACCGCTGGCAGCGCAAGCCCGCAAAAGAAGAACTGCAAGCCATCGCCAACATCATCAGTTGGAACCTGTGGCAAATGGACGGTCTGCACCTGTCCGTGCCCGGCGGCAAGCCCCAGCCGGAGACAGAACAGCTTGACCTCTTTTCCATGTTCGGGGCGGCAGAGCCGCAGCCGCCCACGGTATCCTGTAAAGTGAAAAACTGGCGCAAGGGCAGCCATGGAACCGCCCAGAACTTTGGAACCATTCAGGAAGGGAGTACCAGCATGAAGTTTGATTATGTCATCGGAAACCCGCCGTATCAGGATGAAACCCTTGGCGATAATGGGACGTATGCGCCAACGGTCTATAATCTCTTTATGGATGAAACCTATAAAGTGGCAGATAAAGTAGAACTGATTCACCCAGCACGTTTTTTGTTCAATGCGGGCTCTACACCAAAAGCATGGAATCAGAAAATGTTAGAGGATAAGCATTTCAAAGTCCTGTTTTATGAAACCGATAGTAGCCGGTTGTTTTCCAATACGGATATTAAAGGCGGTATTGTGATTTCTTATCATAACAAGTCTGAAGAATACGGAGCAATCGAAATTTTTACGCCATACGATGAACTCAACAGCATTTTGAGAAAGGTACGACAAAGCAAACGGTTTAAGAGCTTTAGCTCAATTATTGTGACAAGTTATGCGTATCATTTCCTTGAAACGCTCTATGATGAAAAACCTGAGTTAAAGGGGTCTCTGAGCAAAGGACATGAGTATGATTTGAAATTGAATGTTTTTGAGAAGATGGCAGGAGCATTTAGTGAGGTTGAGCCGATAGATGGAAAACGATACATTCGCATTTTAGGACGAATCAATAATGAACGTTGCTACAAATATATTCGAGAAGATTATCTAAACAACGTGAGCAATTTGCATTCCTATAAAGTGTTCCTTCCGGGAGCTACCGGCACAGGACAGTTTGGAGAAACAATAGCAGCACCGTTCGTCGGACTTCCGGGTGATGGTTCGACAGAAACCTTTATGGGAATTGGGCAATTTGAGAAAAAAGAAGAAGCTGACAATGCGGTAAAATACATAAAAACAAAATTCGCTCGTGCAATGTACGGCATTTTGAAAAGGACACAGGCGAATACTCCCGGAAAATGGCAATGGGTTCCCCTTCAAGATTTTACCGCCTATTCAGACATTGATTGGAGCAAGTCGGTGGCGGAAATTGACCAGCAGCTTTACCGCAAATATGACCTGACCGCGGACGAGATCGAATTTATCGAGACCCATGTAAAGGAGATGGCATAATGGCTGGCATAACCCTGCGCACTGCCCGGCAGGTGGTGCCCATGATCTACGCCTATACCACCCCGGAAATTGCCCGGCACAACGGCTGGACGAAGATCGGCTACACCGAGCAATCGGTGGACAAACGCCTGAAACAGCAGACCCACACCGCCGATGTGCTGTACCATGAGGAGTGGCGGGGCAATGCCGTCTACGATGACGGCAGCGGCGAGGTGTTCACCGACCACGATTTCCACGCCTACCTCCGCAAGCTGAATGTGGAGAACGACCGCAAAAACGAGTGGTTCCATCTGGATGGGCAGCAGTCCCGGCGGTATTTTCAGGATTTCCGCATGAACCGGGGCAGGGTAAAGCTGGATGCTGCCATCCCCTACACCCTGCGGAAGGAGCAGGCAGAGGCCGTGGCACAGACCAAAGCCTATTGCCAGAGCCACCCCGGCGGGGAGTTTTTGTGGAACGCCAAGCCCCGCTTTGGCAAGACCCTCTCCGTCTACGACTTCTGCAAGCAGGTGGATGCACAGACGGTGCTCATCGTCACCAACCGCCCAGCCATCGCCAATAGCTGGTACAGTGACTATGTGCGCTTTCTGGGCAGGGAGTCCGGTTATCTCTTCGTCAGCCATGTGGATGCCCTTGCCGGGCAGCCCCATGTGCTGGACGAGCAGGGCTATCTGGATGCCGCCGCACAGGGCGAGGAACTGTATAAGCGCATTGAGTTCGTCAGCTTGCAGGATATGAAAGGCTCCAAGTACTTCGGCGGCGAGTACGACAAGCTGCGCCACCTGACCGAGCTGAACTGGGATGTGCTGGTCATCGACGAAGCCCACGAGGGCGTGGATACCTACAAGACCGACCTTGCCTTTGACCGTATCCGCCGCCGCTTCACGCTGCACCTGTCCGGCACGCCTTTCAAGGCGCTGGCGAACGACAAGTTTGCCGGGGACGCCATCTTCAACTGGACCTACGCCGACGAGCAGGCAGCCAAGCGGAACTGGCAGGGCGCACCGGGGCAGCAGAACCCCTATGCCAACCTCCCCATGCTCAACCTCTACACCTACCAGATGTCCGAGATCATCCGGGACGAAATTCAGCAGGGGGTGGAGATCGACGGCGAAACGCAGGAATTTGCCTTTGACCTGAACGAGTTCTTCAAGGTAAAGCCCAACGGCAGCTTTGAGCACGAGGCCGAGGTAGACCGCTTTCTGGATGCCATGACCACCCAGAACAAATTTCCGTTTTCCACCCCGGAACTGCGTGCCGAACTGAAGCACACCTTCTGGCTGCTGAACCGGGTGGACAGTGCCAGAGCGCTGGCGAAAAAGCTGCAGGCGCACCCGGTATTCCGGGACTATGAGGTGATCCTTGCCGCCGGTGACGGCAAGCTGGACGACACGGACGAGAACCAGAAAAGCTTTGACCGGGTAAAAGCCGCCATCGCCCACCACGAAAAAACCATCACCCTGTCGGTGGGGCAGCTGACCACCGGTGTCACCATCCCGGAGTGGTCGGCGGTGCTGATGCTCTCCAACCTGAAAAGCCCGGCGCTGTATATGCAGGCGGCGTTCCGTGCCCAGAACCCCTGCCTTTTCCACGAAAACGGCACCTTCCGCCGCAAAGAGAACGCCTATGTGTTCGATTTTGACCCTGCACGCACTCTGCTGATCTACGAGCAGTTCGCCAACGACCTTTCTCAGGACACCGCCAGCGGCAAGGGCGACACCGAGGAGCGCAAGGCGCACATCCAGAATCTGCTCAACTTCTTCCCGGTCATCGGCGAGGACGAGGAAGGGGAGATGATCCCGCTGGATGCGGAAAAAGTCCTCAGCATCCCCCGGAAGATCAAGTCCAAAGAGGTGGTGCGGATGGGTTTCCAGAGCAATTTTTTGTTCCAGAACATTTCCAACGTGTTCAGTGCCCCGCAGGAGGTGCTGGACATTCTGCAAAACTTCCAGCCCATCAGCGAAGCCAAGGCAAAGCCCATCCAGATTACCCCGGACACCGGCGCAGACCTCTCCCTGAACGACAAGGGCGAGGTGGATTTGGACGAGGGCTATGTCATCGGCAAGGCAGCAGATGTGTTCGGGGCAAAGATCTACGAAAGCACCCCGGCGCTGGACACCGCCCTGCAAGACCTGACCGATGCCCCGGCTCCTGCCAAAGAAGAGCATCTGGAACCTCTGAAAAAAAGCATTACCAAGGAGATCATCGCTCCTATGGTGGAGCAGGCAAAGCAGGAGTATGGTCGGGACCTGAAGCTGTCCGACCAGAAGCGGTTTGAGAGCGCCGCCAAAGCCAAGATGGACGTGGCGGTGAACAAGGTGGTGGACAACTACCGCATCGACCAGAGCCAGCTGGAGACCCAGCGCACCCAGCAGCTGCAAGGCTGCACCACTGTCCAGCAGCGCCAGCAGGTGAACCGGGAGTTTGATGCAAAGCAGCAACAGAGCACCGCCGCCCTGATGGAAAACCTGCAATCCACCATCCAGCAGACGGCGCAGGAAATGCAGCAGACCATTGTGCGCACCGTGGAGACCAACCAGAAGGAGCAGGAGAAAAAGGGCTACGAGGACACTGTCCGTGACCATCTCCGGGGCTTTTCCCGCACCATTCCGTCCTTCCTCATGGCCTACGGCGACGAGACCGTGACGCTGGCGAACTTTGACCAAATCATCCCGGACAAGGTCTTTCAGGAGGTCACCAGCATCACGCTGGAGCAGTTCCGCTTTTTGCGGGACGGCGGGCCGTACATCAACCAAGCCACCGGACAGGAGGAGCACTTTGCAGGCCACCTGTTCGACCCGATGGTGTTTGACGATTCGGTGAAGGAGTTTTTGAACCTGAAGGTCAAGCTGGCGGATTACTTTGACGAGAGCCGCACCGAGGATATCTTTGATTACATCCCGCCTCAGAAAACCAACCAGATCTTCACCCCCAAGTGGGTAGTAGAAAAGATGGTGGATTTGCTGGAGCAGGAAAACCCCGGCTGCTTCGATGACCCCAGCAAGACATTCCTCGACCCCTACATGAAGTCCGGCCTGTACATTACGGAAATCGTCAAGCGGCTCTACCGCAGCGAGAAGATGCGGCAAGCCTTCCCGGACGATAACGCTCGGCTGGAACATATCTTTGCCAAGCAGGTCTATGTGCTTGCGCCGACCGAGATCATCTACCGCATTGCCATCAGCTATATTCTGGGTTTTGCAAAGGATCACGGCATCACCGCCCACCATATCCGTCAGGCCGATACGCTGGAATTTGCCAAGGCGGGTACTATGGAAAGGGAACTGGATAAGATTTTCAGAGATTGATAAAATAGAATATTGCATAAAACGGGCGGCTTTCTGCGTGGGTGCAGATGGCCGCCTTTTTGTGCTATGCCTGTTACAAAAATGAAAGCTGTTGGATACATCATATCGAACAGGACGAGCTGTCTCATTCTCTCTCTTTTTACCAAGGTTTCCCTTGCGTTTTCTTGCACACTGCCGAAAGTGGCGTGTTTTCAAAAGTTCGCGTTTGCGAAGCGCAGCGGAGCAATGAAAGCCCCAGTGGGGCTT
>ENA-OZIA01000159-OZIA01000159.1-human-gut-metagenome-genome-assembly--contig:-NODE-159-length-24024-cov-18.303517_pt1 | contig 24024 bp, 25 predicted proteins | sample MGYA00244052_ERZ653698 | MGnify/ENA primary metagenome ERZ653698 (study PRJEB26926, sample SAMN06165337) | human gut metagenome | biome: ENVO:00009003; feature: ENVO:2100002; material: ENVO:00002003...
TAATTCAAGCAATTATTTATAAGACAAAGACAAATGGGATAACCAAAGGTTCATGGCAAAAAATGGAATTAAGTAAAGTTTTGCATGAGCGCAATGAGAAGAATGTTGATGGCAGAACTATTTGTTCTGTATCTGTAAGCCAAGGCGTAGTGAACCAAGTAGAATATCTTGGTCGTTCTTTCGCCGCCAAACAGACAAATCACTATAATGTCGTAAAATACGGCGATATTGTTTATACTAAAAGTCCAACAGGAGATTTTCCTTATGGCATAATAAAGCGTAGTGATATTGAAGAAGATGTTGCTGTCTCACCTTTGTATGGAGTTTACACCCCTTCAAATGATAACATCGGTGTAATTTTGCATTTCTATTTTATGAAGCCAAGTAATGCGTTTAATTATTTACATCCTCTCATTCAAAAAGGAGCGAAGAATACTATAAACATAACAAATCTGCGATTCTTAGAAAACTTTGTGCCACTTCCCATTTCTGAAAACGAAGCCTATACCATAGCCACGACCTTAAAGACTATTCAAAAAAAGATTGATATAGAAAAGAGGTTGTTACAGGCGTATATGATAGAAAAAGAGTATTTATTACGCCAAATGTTCATATAAACAACTGGCGTAATAAATATTGTTTTTGGCTACATAACAACTTTATCATCTGCTTCTCAATATTAAGTCTGTCTGAATAGGTTTTGAGTATTGAGTATATTTTACGCTGTTGTTCTATTGTTGGAAAAGGAAACACTTTCTTCATGAAATCACCTTTTTGTAAATTGAAGCGCGTACTCCCTTGGGCTAAAGGAAAGACGGCTTTTCTAAATGATTCTGAAGAAACATAGTAAGCTAAAAATGGAGGAAAAATCTTACTCTCGTCTGTTATATGGATGCCAAAGCAAAAGCTATTCAAATATAAGGGATAAGTTTCTCCTAAATACACCGCACCCATTCCTACTTCTTCCGGCGTTTCAGATGATAAAGTAAAAAGAATATCACCATATTGAACAAGTGATTGTTGCTCTGTTTTATTTATTTTGACTAAGCCTATATCGGTTATATCTATAATTTGATTCTGATAGACGTTCATATATGTAATGTACGGACTACCTTCACCAAAATCTTCTGCGCTTTTTCCAGATAATCCTGAATAAGATTCCCCAAAATCATTAAAAGACAACATGACCTGTTGCGTTTTCTTTCCAATCAAGGTATCACACATTGCTTGAATTAGGGATTCTAAAACTCATATTAAGGGGATTACAATCTTGCTAACAACCAAAGGGGAACAGAATACTGCTATCTCTCAATGCTTAGAGTGTCATAGTTCTACACTTCAAGAAAGTGAAATCTTGCCCAATGGGTTGTATAAAGTATTTGGTGCAAACGGCTTGGTAGGATATACTGATATACCGCAAATGAATGGTGATGCGATACTAATAATTAAAGACGGTTCGGGTGTTGGTACAACTTCTTATGCACAAGGAAAGTTCTCCGTAATTGGTACACTAAACTGCCTTACAGCTATAGGTAACTATGATTTACGGTATCTTTATTTTGCATTGTCCGTATTCAACTTCCAACCATACAGAACAGGAATGGCTATACCGCATATCTATTTCAGGGACTACGGTACGGCGAAAATATATTGTCCTTCATATGTCGAACAAAAACATATTGCTGATGTGCTTGGTAAATTGGAGAACAAACTCTTTTTAGAGCAAAATATTCTTACATCATTCAACTTGCAGAAACGGTATCTGTTGGGATGGATGTTTATATAAACATTTGATTCAAAAGGTACAGTTTCAATTCTGAAAGTTTTTTCAATATAGTTTCTTCAATAGAAAGTTTCGTTGAATACCCTTGTATGATTGAAACGACTTTCCCTTGTTCTTCATTACTCGGAAGTTCAATGGCTATATTCGCAATCTCATTATAATGCAAATGAATTATTGTTGTTCCCTTGGCATATTTAGACAACCTTTTATTGGCAATGTAATTGAAATAGTAGCTAAGGTAAATTGGATTATACGCTTCCGCAACTTTGATTCCAAACATATCTCCACCTAAAATTATACCCTTTTGCATTAAAGCCGACGGAGCAATCAGTGAAAGTGCATCTACGGTAGTTGATGCTGGGAATAATAAGTCTCGCCCATGACTTAGTGTGGATGATGCTTTTTCAAGGCTTGTTCTGCTCTTTACTTCGTCAATGACACAACCATATAATGTAAAAAGTTCACCATAAAAGATACATGGATTCCCGTCATTTGTGAGCTGCTCCTTAGACATTACCATTGTTGAATAAGCCTTTCCTAATTCTTGAATTTTGACTTTAATTGCATGGTCAGTTGTTGAGTAATGAGTGACTACAAGCCCCTTAATTAAGGCTTCTAACTTCTCAATGATTTTGTTCTGGGTAGCAATACGCTCGTCAAGTAAATGTATAAATGTTGCTATTTTTTTCTGTTCCTCTACTGATGGTATAAATACAGGGCAAGCAAGCACTTCCCCTTTTTTTAGATTTGTTTGATTGATGCCATCATCAAAACGCAAATAATATTTGTTGCGGTTAATTTGATACATCAAGAATCTGCTAATATTTCCATTTTTAGCACTAAAAGAACATATACGTTGATTTAAAGTATATATATTATCTTCTTCTATATAATAACATTTCGCTAATGCCTTTCCATTGGGTAAATCACTCATTACCATAACAAACTGCGACTTAGATAAAGGGGAAAGTTGCGATGTCACTTTTTTAACCACAGAGCCATCTGTAGAAACGAACTTAGAATTGACAAGAATATAACTTCCATTCTCATCTACACAATTTTCGTGAGCTTTTCCATTTGAAAAAGTAACTACATTTTGAAGAGTATCTTTTCTCCATTCCTCAGTAAACCCCGGAAATCTCAAAGCCGGAACATCACATACTATATTTCTCTAATTATAAGAACTAATTATTTAGAAATCATGATTCATAAGACAGTTAGAGAAATTGCAGGAGCTTGGATAGAGTACAAGCGTCCTTACGTGAAGCAGTCCACGATGGCTGCGTATGTGTTAATTTTGGAGAACCACGTTCTCCCGTATTTCGGGGATAATGATTCTCTCCATGAACAGACTGTGCAGACCTTTGTCTTGCAGAAATTAAAGAGCGGATTGAGTGTCAAAACCATCAAGGACATACTGATAGTGCTCAAAATGGTGATGAAGTTCGGCGTTAAAAATGAATGGATGAACTATTATGAATGGGACATCAAATATCCTACAAGTTCATCGAGCAATGAATTGGAAGTGCTTTCGGTCAATAATCATAGGAAGATTTTGGACTATATCCAAACGCACTTTACCTTTACTGGACTTGGCATTTATATCAGCCTTACTACGGGCTTACGCATTGGCGAGGTATGTGCCTTAAAGTGGAGTGACATCAACGTGACGGATGGAACTATAACAGTAAGCCGCACAATCGAGCGTATCTACATCATTGAGGGTGGCAGAAAACATACGGAGGTCGTTATCAATACGCCCAAAACCAAGAACTCCTGCCGTGAAATACCTATGAGCAAAGAGTTGCTTGCCATGATTAAGCCATTGAAGAAAGTTGTCAATGATGATTTCTATGTGCTGACCAATGACGAACATCCTACTGAACCACGCACATACCGCAATTATTACAATGGGCTGATGGCAAAACTCAACATCCCCAAATTGAAATATCATGGGCTGCGCCATAGCTTTGCTACCCGTTGTATTGAGGCCGGGTGTGATTACAAAACAGTTAGTGTGTTGTTAGGGCACTCCAACATTTCAACCACTCTCGACCTTTACGTTCACCCCAATATGGAACAAAAGAAACGCTGCATCAGCAGAATGTTCAAATCTTTGGGAAAGTAAGAGCGTATTTTATTTGTATAAAGCCCATAGGATTACGGTAATGCAACAAATAGCCAGTGTTACTATCGTGAACCTGAGCCATCCACTCGACAGCCAAATGCCTTCATTATTTTGAAGGTGTTTGGCTAACTTTTTACTGTGTTCCTCCAAAAGTTTCTTCTCTGCCTTGATGTGGTCGGCAGAACATTGGTTCACCTTGGCAAGTTCACTGTCATCAACCTTAGCATGGATGACGGTATTCTGTTCTGCCTTGACAATGGCGTTGCAGATACCGTCAACTATGTTGTCGGCACTTTCCTTGGCTGCTTCCAGAGCCTTGAAAGCTGCCCGTTCCCGTTGGACGGTGTGCTTCAAGCTGCCGTGTATGTCGTGCAGTTCTTCTTTCAGGGCTTGGATTTCTTTCAGCAGATTGCGAAGTTCAACCATTTGGCAGTTAACTTCCTGAAGCAGTCCGTCAAGCTCTTGCGTGTCCTGTTTCAGTTCCTCTTCGCGCGTATAATTGGCAAGCCGCTCACGCAGTGCGGCAGTATCGGGTTGTTTCATTATTGTAGCTGTTTTTAATTCGTTGTTATTTACGTTTTATTCCTGTTTTCTTCTGTATGCCGAGCCTGTGTGAAGCCTCACGCGCACAACGGCGGGCAAATTCAATCTCGTCCTCCTCCGGGTCGCGTCCCCATTTTAGGCCGGACTGCGAGCCGCCGCCACCACCGCCAGATGTCACCTCGTAGGGTGACGCTATAAGGGTGAAGTAAGCCATCGCCAAGTTCTGCAAGTCCTGCCAGTTGGCAAGTTCCCGGAAGTCGAACTCGTCATTGAAGAAGTCGAGCACCTTGCCGGGCAGATAACGTTTGTAGGTCTTGCCGTCATGCTCAAACTCTGTGGGCTGACGGTTCGGCTTATTATAGTCCGTGTAGTCCTCGTAAACCGGATTGCGCTGCCGTATAACGGGCTGTGGCTTTTGCATTGCAGCATTGGGAACGGACGGCTTCGGTGTCGGTGTGGTAGTCGGTTTGGATGTTGCACCTGCTTGTTTGGCTTTCTGTTTGTCCTGTTCTGGATGCAGCTTCTCCCATGTCTGCCTGATGTGTGATGCCGTCAGGTTGCGCCCCTTACCAAGTTCGGAAGCCTTAAACCTTGTGTTGCCCTTGCAAAGCACATAGCCGCGTATCACATCCTTTTTGTCCTTGCGCAAGTACAAGTCGTAGCCTTTGGCGGCAAGCCGTTCCTTATAACCGTCCCATGACCATTCGTCAAGCTCACGCAGTGCTTCCATGCAATCGGCACTGACCTGTGGGATGTTCCTCTCGTGTATGTGCATGGCGGTAGTCCAGCCCCTTTGCCGTGCAACCTTTTCAGCCGCCCGTTGTGCCCGGAGGTGGATGGCGTGGTCGTTGTTGATGTTCCCGTCCTCGTCCACACGGCAGACGATGGCATGGAGGTGCGGTATGCCGCTCTTAGATTCCTCGTGCAGCCACACGCTGGACTTGCTGCCCGATACGTTGGTGCGTAGAGAAACGACATTGCTGTCCTTGTCACGTATCTCTTGACTGTCGAAAGCCGCCGCAAAGTCATTCCACAGTTGCCGCCAGTCGTCCACCGTGAAATTTTCGGTATGCTCCATTGCCGGGCTAATCTCCATGCGAATGACATTGTTCTTGATGTTGGGGCGGTTCATGGTAGCGAACTTCATTTCCGTCCAGATGCCTGTCGCATCCATGCCTTGTGGCATGAAGTTGTCGCAGATGCGTGTTATCTTTTCGGGATGTTTCTTGTTCCTCGATTCGCCTGACACATAGAGCATCGCCCTTATGCCATGTGCTACCGCTTTTGCGTTGGCTATCATGCACCGTCCTCCTTAGCTTCTTGGTTTGTTGTCCCTGCCGGATAGCTGTTCGCCGTCTGTGTGGACTGCAAGAAATCTGTGACATGGTTTGTGACATGAGCCACTTTCTCGTACCAGTCAAGCATGGTCGCTTCGTGCCGGAACAGGCGTATCTTCTCGTTGTCAGTCAATCCGTGCAGGGCATTGGCGAAGTTCACCATGTCTGTGCGACAAGCCGCAAGCTGCCTAAGACCGTCCAACTCTTTATCGGAAAGCCTTTGCCGTGGCTTGTAGCCGAGTGCCCTTGCGCGGATGAAGTCGCTGCGTGTCATGCCGCATTGCTCGGCGGTTTCTTTGATTTGTTTAAGTTCCTGCTCCGTGACCTTGGTGACAACCACCTTATCACGCCTTATAACAGGCTTCTTTTGCCCCTGTTCCTGATTGGAAGTATCTTCTTCGTGTTTCATATACCAATAAGAATAAAATGGTCGTGAAACGGTTTCTAAAAGAGGGATGGTGCGAGCCTGCGAGCGGCAAGTACAACGGTCTGTCAAGCCGTTGCGAGGGTGTCGGGGTAATACCGTCCGAAGGCGGTAATACCCCGGCATACCTCGCAACTGAACGCTACCGCTCCATGCCATTCCACCCGTCCGCTTGCCACAGCCAAAACAGACTGGTGCCAGTGGAGTGCCGGAGAATGGAACAACGGTAAGCATGTTTTCGCACTGTGCCGTTGTCGGCTCGGCTTCGGACGGCTCTTATTCTTCCCTCTGTTCGTGGATAAAAGGATTTGATGTAATACCGCCGTCCGCTGTTTCCCACCCGATTAAGCACGGAAAGGTCATCACGGATGCTATCCTTGAACGGCAGGTGTCGATAAGCCCCATGTCAGTAAGTTTGGCAAGCAGGTTGCGTATTCGCTTCCTGCCCATGTTCCATTGCGAAGAAAGTTGTTCCTCGGAATACTGCGCCTGACCTACGGAAAGCATGAGTGGCCTGTGGAAACCATTGGCTGCTCCGTCCGTTAATGCCATCCTTGCCAACAGGTCGCCAAACAATGTGAAGTTGCATATTGCCCTGCCGTTATCATCGGTCGTTGTTCCGCACAGCCATTGCATCGCATGGTCGGAAAATCTGAACGAGAACGAAGTAATCCCTGACGGGTACATGAAACTATATGTTTCCTTGTCCATAAAATCTATGACTTCATAAGTGTGATACTAATTTTTTCTGAATGGAATGAAGCCGTGCAGGTATCGGTATGGAAACACCGACTTGCTTTTTGTTGTACCCTGCACGGTTTCTTTATTTTGAACGGCGCATGAAAGGTGATAGGCTCGCTAATTACTTGCACCAGTCAGCCAATATGTATCATCCCGAAAAAAGGGAAGAAAAACAGGCTGAGTTACCACGGAACATATACCTTTCCACCTTTTGCATACGGTCACTTGTTTGCTCCGTTGCCGTTAGTGTTGCCCGAAAACGGTTGTCCGGGTGCAGGCCGCTTGTCAAGGCTCGATACGGCACGGCTGATGTCCGTGGCGTTCACCGCAATGGAAAGCAACGCCTTGTTGACCGTTACCAACTGCCGCTTGTCGCAAAACTCCGTCACACGCTCCAACAACTTGAATACACGGTTCAATCGATGTCCCTGCGCGTTGTCCGCTGTCAGCCGCTCGTTGTCCGTGCCGCTGTTGAGATAACGGTTGAGCGCAAGGCGGTCATCCGCTGAAATGCCCTCTGCCGTAGCCTTGCCGTCAGCGATGGCTATGCTCACACGCAGTGCGTCCGCTTCGTAGATGCCCACACTCTCCAAGAATGTGCGGATGGCCTGTACGTCCTTGCCGCTCACCTCACGTTTGCGGCTCTCGTTCTTCTTTTCAGTCGTAACAGCCGAAGCTGCTCCGGCCTGTTCCATGTTCTTGTTCAGTTCCATAATACAATTTGTTTTTGATGTGAATAAAAAGGTCATTGTCTTTCGTTCATTTCCTGAATCTTGGCGGCAGCTTCCTCCTTGATTTCGTCAACGGACTTCGATTTTGCGCCACGTACCCAATCAATCAGTTTTTGCTTCTCAAAGAAGATTAGTTTCCCGGCAGGCTTGAAGTACGGCAACTGGTTCAGGTGCGTCATCTTGTACAGGGTACTTTTGGCAACGCCGAGAAAGTTCGCCGCTTCCTCCAAGTTCAACACTTCCTTGGCCGCATAGCAAAGGTTTTCCAGTCTGTTTACTCGCTCCTGAAGCTCCGCAATCTTGCGCTCCTGTTCGAGATTCATTTTTGATGTTCTGTTTTCAGTCATAATGCTGTTGTATATTATTGGTTTGTTAATCGAATTTGGCCGCAAATGTATATGGTTTGATTTGTAAAATCCGTAATTCAATCTCTGATTTATAAACATTTATCATATTGAAAATCAGCGATTTTATTGCATTGTACAACGCTAAATATGTCGCTTTGTCCGGTCACTGTGCCATGTGGTATTTTTACCAATTTACTGATAGAACACACATTCCGCATTGCGGATAATGGCAGATTGGTTGTACATTTGTCCAATGCAATGCGCATCAGCGGAAATTCCGTAGTGTACAAATGGCATAAAACGGATTTTAACAGGCCTTTGGAATAAGCAACACAAGTCTGTGCATGAGGCACTTGCAGTATCTTCACGAAAATGCCCATGTAGTATAAATGTTTGATAAGCAGCATATTTGCAGGATTTTGTTTGCAATTCACGGGACAAAATCGTACCTTTGCAGAGAAAAGAGAAGTCCACGACAAGGGATGTAGGGCTTGAAGCGTTCTTGATTTTATTTTCCTGTGGTTTTGTCCCGTTTTTGTCCCGTCCGGGATTTGTCTCGCGGAACAAAATTTTGCAAGTGGTTGGTTTGCAAAGAGTTGCAAGTAGTAAAAAACACAAAAATGCGCTAACCACCAGAACGGTCCCTGCGAGCCGGTAAAAGTCGCATCAGTCAGGAACTCGTTCGTTTGAAAAATCACATCGTCTATCTCTTCTTCAAGGATATTGATACCGAAATCCGAGAGTATATTTCCGTCTGCCATACGTTTTTGTTTTTTCAGTTCCCTTTGCTTACTGTTTCATCTCCGTCACCGCTGTCGCCCGTGTTATTGCCCGATTGCGGGCCGCGCACGGCAAAGCGCGATTCGTGCCACCGGCTCACCGCATCGCGGACAATACTCTTCTTATCCAGAGTACGGTCAGCGGTAGCGTTCAGTAGCGTACTTGTTACCGTAGTATTCTGCCGTTTGGCAAGGTAGCCGACAAGGATTTCGTTCTGTCGGGTTATATCCTCGTAGATGCGCAGATACTCTTTTTTCCGCTGTGCGTTGGGCATATAGGCATCTTTCGTTGCATCAATGGCGCACTGGTAGATATGGTAATATTCCGTCCATCTGTCTTTATCCTCCGGTGTCCCCCCGACAGGCAAGATGCGGTCTATATTTCGTTTGAACCGTACCATCTGTCCGTTGACCTTATCGCCTTCGGCGAGCCATGCGATGTCCGCTTGACGGTCAGCCACGTTCAAGGCCTCTATCTTTGCCCGGCTCACCAATGCCGAGTCGATGGCTTCAGCTTCATCCGTTTGGTTGTACAGGTTGACGCCCGCCAGTGTGCGGAACGACAGTTTGTTCTTGGCTGCTGCCGACTTTTTGTACTTGTTGTGCAGTATGGAATAGTAGAGGTCGGGCGAGAGTGCTCCCGTACCGGTTTCCATTACTGTTACTTGATTTTGTTTCGGCGAATCGTGGTTATAGGTCACGGATTGTGCCTTTGCCGCCGTGGTTGCAATTATTGTAACCGTCACGAGTAAGAGTATTCTGTCCATATTTACTTTCGGTTATTTTGTTACTAATCTTTCAATACTCAATGTGCTTCAATCAGTTAATCACCGAGATTATTCCACATTTCTTTTTATATTATATTCATTTCTAATCCTTTCCTCTCCCCGCGAGAAGTGCATGTCATCCTTTTCAATACAAATACATTTTCTATTCGTATGAATACAGGCGATTGCAGTGCTCATGCTTCCAGAGGCAAAATCAAGGACTGTGTCACCCTCTTTCGTGTATGTTCTTATCAGATATTTCAATAATGCGACTGGCTTTTGATTAACATGAATCGTTTTGCCCTCTGATTCCGCAGTTTTGAAATATTTCACACTTCGTGGGTATCTCGTTCCTTTGTTTTCATTTCTGAATGTAGGATTTGGTACCTTGTTTACTCCTGTCCAGTTACTCCCTCTCTTTGTACGATTTTCATAAGGCTCACCTTCTTCCATGATTGGATAATAAGGAGTTCTGCCGTTACAAAAGATACTGATTAGCTCATGCGCTTTTAGAGGTTGCTTTTTAGCAAGAAGGAAATTGCTTGCTTTTGACTTTTCCCATACCCAGTCATATTTAAATTCGGCTAAATTGCCACAGCGTAAAAGGCTGCTGAACGGTTCGCTGCCAAATAAAGCCGTAGGTGCATTATCCTTTCTCACCCTTCTAATCTCCTCCCACATTTTCGAGAATGGTATTATCTTATCCCATTGCGAAGCTGTAATTCCAAAAGGTGGGTCGCATAGAACTAAATCAATACTTGATTCTGGGAGAAGAGGCATTACTTCAAGGCAATCGGCTTTATATAGCGTAATGTCTTTTGCAAAAACGATCTTTTTCATTACATCTTTTATTAATCCAAATGTCCATTTGCCTCTTGGTTATAGGCCGGATAGACTTGTTTGTACTTAAAGTTTCTTTCTCTGTTTGTACTTCTCCGAACATCCAGGACGAAACGCTTTTCCTGCGTTTTAAGATATTCCTTAGCAATTTCGGTGCATAGAAGTCATAATCTAACTTGTGGCATTATTTACCTCCTTCCTCTTTTACCGTCAATAATCCAGTCGTCCCGCATTGCGCCACCGTCCGAAAGCACCGTCAATAATTTCCCGTTTGGTACGTTCCCGGTAAATCTTCGATTTCCAGTAGCCGATACGTACCTGTATGTATCTCCATGTCTCGATGTATGCCCGGTTCAAGTGTTGCTCAATACTGTCCAGCGACTTGTTCACGGACTCCAGTACCATCAGCAGGTCGCTGGTCGAGCAGGCCGCTGCGCCCGTGGCATACAGCACGAGGTCGCTCACCGACTTATAGAGGTGTTCTCCCTCGTTGGCGATGTCCCGTATTGCCTTTTCATTGATAGTCAGTATCAGTGCGTCTGACGGCTCGATGTTCCCATGTTTCAGGATTTTCTCATGGAAAGCCTCCAGCATGGTCTTATAGTCACCGATACGGTCACTTACCGAACTGTAGGTATCCTTCACGTTCAGCACCGTCCGTAGGGACTGGTACATCACGTCGATGACATCAAAGGCACGGGTATAGCGGTCAAGGTCGATATTCACTTCCTTGTATTTGCCCGTCTCCTCACGGCTGTACTCGTGCAGCAGTTGGTTGCTGTATTCCAGTGTGCTTCGGGCCAATAACAGGCTGCGTTGTTTCTTGTGGTCGTTGATGTACGCTTCCACCGACATGATATCGAATGTCCATTGACCCTTGGCTACATTGGGTAGTAGCGCAAGCAACGTGATGGCTATCAGCATAGTGCGTTTCATGGTCGTACCTCCTTTCTGCCACTTCGGGATGTCCGTGCGTTTTCTACCCAGCGGTCATGGCACTCTTCCACGAGCGTCAGCCTACGACCCTCGTCCGTATCGAGTTCCGGTAGCACATCCTTCAGTACGTCGATGATGTTCCGCTTGTAGTGCATCATCTTCTCCAAGGATACGAGGTCGGCGTATATTTTCGTGATACGTGAATCCACTTCTCGTGCGATTTCGAGGCGGTCACTTGACCAAAGCAGGTGGTACACGTCGCTGTTCGGTACTTCTTCCATAGGTTCTGTACGGGCATACTCGGTAGTGATTTTACAGTTGGGATATTCCCGTGCAATTTCCGATATGCGATTATTCACGATTTTAGTCTTTTCCTCGTTCGGCAGGTTCGGATCGAGTGTCAGTACATCGGCAACGTGCGTGTCTGTGTATGCCGAAGTCAATTCCCAACTGATTTGGATGATGGCACGGTGGATTTTGATACCCAGAAAGTATTTCGGCTTCCGTGCGATAGAAATAGTCGCACGGAACGTAATGATACCATTGATGTTCGGCATCGTCGCCTTACGGACGAACGTATAGCCGCTCCATGTACCTCCGTCCTGCCAAGTGAGGCTGTAGGCTGTCTTACAATCCTGCATGATGGCCGGTAGGCGGTAGTAATCATCTGTCGGCACATCGTTCTCAGCTTCCGCTTCCTGCTTCGCATCTGCGTACTCCTTCTGCTTTTGTTGCCACTCGGCAAGTTCGCTTTTCAGTTCCTCGATACGTGTCCGGTTGGAGTTATATTGTTGCCGGTAAGCTGCTGCGTCTTCCACGCTCGCCTCGGCAATTTTTTTCAGAAGGTCGGCGTTTTCCTTTTCCAAGGCACTAATCTGAGATTGAAGAACGGCAACCTGATTGTCCGCTTCCCGTATCAGTGCGTCCAGTTCTGAAAGGTCCAGTTCGTTCTCCGTTACCGAGGTCTGCATGACGCACTCTTTGGAGTGGGCATCCAGTGAGCCGCCACACTTACGGCACTTGTATTGTGTCGAGCCTTGTCCCAGCGTCGCCCCGTCTGAACAGGTTACACTGATGGTCACGCTTTCACATCCCTGCAATTTTGCGGCGTCCGTCGCCTGATAATAGTTCCGTGCATCGGATGCTATGTAATAGACATAGCCTTCCTCGTTGTCATTGAACTCCGAGAGGCGGGCATTGAGCTGCGCTTTGAACGTGTTCAGATCCATCGAATAGGAATCGAAGACATCCTCATAGACTACCTCCGTCCGGTTCCAGCTCTGTGTCACATGTATCTCATAGGCGTATGCCTTCTTGGTCTGCTTGTTGCCTTTGCTGATGATGTAGGCCTGTTGTCGGGTATTGATAGTATAGGTGTAACCGTCGTTGCTGTTGTTGAGCTGTTGTACTCGGCTTCTTGACCATCCGGCATACTGTTCTGAGTTGGCAAGGGCCTGCTCCCGTTGCGAAGCGTTCGGGTAAAATCCCGGATCGCTCGTATTAAAGCGTGTCCATGCGCCCCCGTTCAATATGCTGTTGTCGTCTGTCGGTGGGTAGTAGTCGCATAGAGAAATGCTTCCTTGCTCACGCCGTGCGATATACCACCGTTGCGTGTAATAGTTCCCGACTGCATTGTCCATGTAGTCGGTCATCCACGATGTGAGGTCGTAGTTGCTGAAATTGAACAATGCGGCCACGCTGTCCTGGCCGCCCACCATGTCGATTAGCAGACTACCGATGTCATGTTCCGCCTGCTCGAAGAGAGTACCGTAGTGTTCATACAGGTTGCCGATTTCATTGGCTTTGCCGCCCAACAGGTCATGGAACGCACTGCTTTGCAGTAGAGCGTCACCGAGGTTCTCCATACCAGATGTTGCCAGCCCTACGCCCATGTTATAAAGGTTGTCGATATCGCCTTTCAAGTTCTCGATGGTGAAATTGCCCGGCACTTTGGCCAAGTTGTCCAACATCCGTTGCCAATCGGTACCGCCCAGTTCTGCGAGGTTCAGCAAACTGGCGATGTCGCGGTCAATTTCCAGAAAAGCGATGTCCGAGAACGTCAGTGTGCTGTTGGTCACAACGCTTTCGAACTGCATACACAGGCTCTTCGTATCATCGCAGACTTTCATCAGGTAACTGCCCCAGTGGATGGCTGTTTGTGGTGAGCGTAGCATCAGTTTCGCTACCACCCATATTTTCGGCATGATTTTCTCCGCCACCATATGGTAAATTCGACGATAGTAGTAATTTTCCGTGCTGCTGCACCAGATGCCAAGGTCGGACAGAGCCTTGTGTTCCAAAAATTTGGAAGAAAATATCCCTGCTGCTGCCACCTCTGCCGCCGTATAGTGTTTCAGAATATCATCCACCTGCTCGCGGTAGTAGCTTTCAGCCACTACCTCCGTGCCGAATGCGGCGGCCATGGCCGCCACGGTACGTGCGTCATAGTTCACGCTGTAATATTGTGCGTGAACGTGCTGTGTCAGGGCAGGCAATAGGATAACCCAAAAGATAAACAGCCGTTTCATCGTTTCAGACCTCTTTTATGTATTCCGGTTCCTTGTGATTGAAATACCACCGCTCAGATTCGATACAATTCTCCGTGACAAGTCGGCAGAACATATCATGTATGATGGTAGTATCCTTGATGGCCCTTTTGATCCGGGCTTCTTGGGAGCCGAACCATCTCAAGAAGAAAGGCTGGTTTAGATAAGTTTCGCGCACGGTCTGATAGCGTAGCCATCCTAAGTCACTCAGTCTTTTTTCACTCATCGGACTGCTGTTCAGTTCCCGGAATAGTTCTTCACGAAATCCGTTTTCATCGAAGGCAGGTTTGCTGCTACACAGCCTGTCGCACATATCGTAAAACTCCTTTTCTTTGGGGTTTTCTTCATAATATCGGTTCAAGTACGTTTCCAGTTCTACATCGGACATACCCAACCGAAGGGAATACTCCGCCAATAGCCGTTCGATGGCAGCTACCTTGTCCGGTGTCATGTCATCCATACGGAGCAGGTTCTCCTTGGATAGCATACAAAACTCCCGGAGGGACAAAACAGTGAGTTCCGGATTATTGACAGAAATTTGTTCGCGCGTCAAGCTGCTTTCAAACCCCATCATATTTATTCCGTAGTCCAGTGACAGGGTGATTAAAATCCTTTTCGTTTTCATTATGATGTTATTTTAGTGGTTAAGTTCAGTACACGTCCCGCTTCATTAACTTTCTGTGCAAACGGCAATGCCTTGCCGATACCGCTGGCATCCCAGTCACGGCAATATGCCTCGATAGCCTTTTGGTGGCTGCATTGTAGCTCGCGCTTGTAAAGTTTCAGAGCCTCTTTCTCTGCCCGTTCAGTCGTGTAGGTCATGTAGCACTCGTGCGGTTCCTCCACGCCATAAACACCGCTGGTCGTGCCCCGGCGGATAAATACCTCGCGGAAGAAGCTGCGTCCTTCCTTGTTTTCGAGGCGGTTGATGGTGAAAATTTTCTTACAGTCCACGTCCGTTAGGCCAAGAATCGCCTTGATGGTATCGAAACGTTCCTTGAATTTGCTTTGGTCAAGCAGCATCACCACATCCGAGTTGTTGATGATGGCCTCTTTCACGATTTCGCTGCCGATGATGTCCTGTATCTCCTGTGTCACCACACCTACACTGGCCCAGAATTTACGTGCCGTTTTGTACATAAATTTGATGTATTCCGCCATCAGCGGGCTGGCGATGGCTTTCCACGCTTCCTCGATGACAAGGACTTTGCGGTTCTTTTTGATGCGCATTTTCTGTAAGAAAACATCCATGATAATCAGCGTGACCAAAGGAAAAAGCAGCGGGTCATCTTTTATACTGTCGATTTCGAAGACCACGAACGTCTCGTCGAACAGCGAGCTGTCCATGTTTTCGTTCAGCGTTTTTTCGTGGTTGCCGCCCAAATAAAAGTCCTTCATCATATAGCGGTATGTCGAGAGGTCGATGCCCGTGATACGGTTCTCCTCACAGATATCCGGGATGCGCTGCACGGAATATTCATAGAAAGAGTTGAATGACAGTTCCTCCACTTTCAGTTCCTTGCGCCGACCCTCTATCTCGTCAATGATACCCTCGATGCGGGCCGCGCGTTCCCGTTCGCTTTCGTGCCGCTTCTCACTGCTGTTGCGGTCATCAATAACGAGGCTCTTACGCAAGTCCTCACGCTGTTGGGGTGTGAAGCTCTCGAAACCGTTGAAGTAGGCGTCGTAATATTCCGTGATGACGTGCTCTATCAGACGGTCTTCCGTCTTTGTGACCGTTCCCTGCGTACCTTTCCAGATAAGCAAGACGAGGTTTTTCAGGAATCCCGTTTTTTCTACGTTCATCTCTTCCCGATTGATGCGGAACGGATTCATCGTGATGGGCCGTTCCTCGGTATAGCTAATATACTTGCCGCCGAAATACTCGCATAGCCCCTCGTATGAGTTACCCGTATCGACCATTACCACGTCCGTCCCCTGTTCATGCAACTGGCGCACGACGGAATTCATGTGGAAACTCTTTCCGCTGCCCGAAGGCCCCAGGCAGAAAAAATTCGAGTTGTCGGTCAGCTTGTTCTTTCCCTCTTTTCCCGTGATGTCGATAGCTACCGGAACACCTTGACGGTCAGTGTAATAAACTTTTAGCGGTGTTTCCTCACTATGCTGCACCCGTTCCTTGTACATCAGGCATACCGCAGCGTCGGAGAGGGTCAGAAAACGGTCATATTCCTCGTTCAGGCTGTAACAGTTGCCCGGAAACGAACTGACGAACAGTTCCAGTTGGTTGTATGCACGCTTACTGATGTGTATGCCCATGCGCCCAAAAGCGTTTTCCAAGTGATTCGTGCATTTTTGCAGGTCGGTGTCCGCAGGCACGCCCACCACCATGTTGAAGTGCGTGTACACGAGCAGTTTGCTTTCACGGGCTATTACGTCCTGTACCTGTTTGATGTCCTCTACGGCCATTTGGTTACTCGGATTGGGGATGCTTGCGTGCCGGTTCTTCTTTTTGTCGAGTAATGCCAGTTCCCGCTTCTGGCTGGGCAGGAAAATAATTTGGTTGTACACCACCGTTTCTGCGTTCGGAATATTATCCACCACCGAGACAAGATCCACTGGCATCTCGGTATTATTCACCTCGATATTGGTATAGGGACGTATCAGCGAGGGGAGCGCGGCGCAGTCCACGTCCACGAGGCTGTACACCTTACAGCGTTTGTCACCCATAGATACCGTTTCGTCGTCAGCCTTGACATTCGTCATCGAGACCATACGGTCTTTGAAGTTCATCGCAAAGTAACGGTCCACATATTCGCTTGCCTCGGCTTTGTTCAGGAATTTCACTTGTACACCGCTGTCGCGTAGTAGGTCTCGAACCTTATAAATTTTCACGAGGAAATCGCGCCATTTCTTGCTATCGTAAGAGAAAAGACGGCTCTTCTTGGCTTCCTGTGTGATAGTCAGATAGCAAAGGCTGTCCGTGTACGGACGCCCATTAAAATAACGGAAGTACGATGCCGAGAGAAATTCTTGATTATGCTCCGGCTCGTTCGCGAACTGTTTCCTTACGAAGATGTCTTGTTTGTGCAAGGCATACCCTTCGCCCAGCGTCTGCGCAAGGGCAGAGAATAGATGCGTGAAGTCGTAATAGCTGTCAATGTCCGCTGAATACTTCTGTACCGGATTTTCGATTTTCAAGACGGCGGAATATTCGCCCGTCTTGGTGTACAGCACACCCACACCGTCTGTATCTTCCACAGAGAAATAGATATTCTGAAAGATATGCTTGCGCTTGCCGCCCGTACCGAACGTATAGACTGACAAGGCCATACCCGTACATAGGGCGATGAAAAATAAAATGATATATAGGGTCATTCCGATATTCGTTCATTAAATAGGGGCAGGTCTGCCTCGGCTGGAGACGGACCCGCCCGCGTTCAACAATCAATCAGCCACACACATTGCCGTGATGGTTTTTCTTATAGTCATACTTTATGCGAATAGGCATACACATACACTCCACGTTTTACATTTTTACTGTGCAGCCCCTTTCGCTGTTTGAGGATGATAAGCACGATTCCCGCAGATAAGACAGTTGCCAATACGACCAGTCCGGCCACAAAGCCCATAAGACAGTAGGCGGCGATGAAGCCCACAATGGCCCCACCAGCCACGCCTGCCGCCCAATAGATGTAGCGACCTTGTAATCCCATCAGTTCCAAAGGCCGTTGCAGTCCTTTGAACAGCGGGTAATCCGGATAACGTCCGTTATTAGTCATTCCTCCAGGCTGTTTATGCGTTAATTCCGAAGAATAGAGGTAATGCTTGGGCTGCCGCAATCAGGAAAAGGCACGCCCCAACCACCATCATAATCTTCTTCTTGACATCCTGTTCCTCGTTGTTCATGGCGATATACACCGAAATGGCTCCGATGATGGCCACAACACCAGCAATGGCATAGCAGAGTTTGACCATCACAGGAACGTATTTCACGATTTCCTCGGCTACGGTTGATAGAGCTGTCGTACCGGCTGAGTAATCGCCTGCCGTACTTTGAGCCATAGCAGGTATGCCTCCTAACAGGGCAATGATTAACATTTTTACTTTGGTGGAAACTTGCATGATGGTTTTCTTTGCCTTTCGGCACATTCTTTTGAATTTCTGAAACATATTTATTACATTTTTTGTGGTACTTCTATTTTTGAATTGGTTTTACACTCCTGTCAGCCACCTATATGCGGTAGCCGAAGAAAGCGGGGAACACGATTGAAGCTCCAATGATGAAGAGGCACGCACCGACAAGTGATACGATAGACTTCACCACACCGTCCTCGCCTGTGTTCATTTTGATATAGATTTGGAGCGCGGCAACGACTACGAAAACCGAGGCGACAGCGTAGCAGATGTACAGCACGTACAGCATCATCGTCACCACGAAGTCGTGCATCGTTGCAAGTGCGTCTGCACCCCAACTGTAGTTTACGCTGCCGCTTTTGGCGAATACCGCATAAGGGACAAAGCACAGTGCACATAATATTTTTTTTGCTTTCGACATTTTACAATCGGTCTTTGAGAGGTTTCCATACCAGTTCCGGACGGTTGTCCGTCTTTCCTTTGGCAAGCATCGCTTTGTACAGTTCGTCTGCCGTGTATGCGTCCGACAGGTAGGTCTCGGTTTCTTCCATCTGTTCCTCCGCTTGGGCTTTCAGCCGTTTCAGCTTCTCCGCCACGGCTATCTCGCCATTATTCTCTGCGGTTTCCGTCTCCTGTGGTGTAGGTGAAGCGGTAGGGGCAACATCTGTTTCATACTTCTCATTACCCACATTGAATCCCGTATCGCTCTCCGTCACGGACACACTCTGTTCATCTTCCGGCGCACCGAGGTCAAATACCTCTTCTTCCGGCTTACCATTTCCTTTTTTTCCATAAAGGTCCTGCACGATGATAACCGCATAATAGACGAGATAGGCAACTGTCAGGACAATGGTGAAAATAAAATATGATTTCATATCTTTTTATGTAATATGATTTATTATATTTGATTGTGGCTGCAAAATAAGAATGGATAAGTTTAAAGATAAAATTATTGGCTACAAAACATATTATTTTAATATGATATTTTCTCAAAATACAAAAATCATATTACAAAATCATATTCAAATACGATTTTACATAAGAAAGCAGGAAAAGTTGGGGTATAAAAAAAGCCCTCCGTGAAGGAGAGCTTAGGGAGTGGGTTGTTCATTGTTTCTTCCCGCGTAGGTAGTCGTTTAGGTCTTTGTAACCGGCATAACGGTTGGACTCGTTATAGACGCGTCCATCATACATCCCGGCTATGGTTTCCACTGTCTTTTGTCCGGCAAGGTCATTGTCAAGGTAACAGTGGATATACGTGTATTTTTGCAGATACGTCAATGTCTTTTTCAGATTACTGATCGAGTTCATAATAAGGTGGTCACAGGGAGCATTAATACAAATGGCACTATCGTCCGTCTGTTTGAGAGTCAGATAGGACAGAAAGTCCATGAACCCTTCAAACAGGCAGACACGGCTCTGTGTCTCACCACGCGATTGGAGTATCAAAGAAATGTCCTTGTTCTTGATACATCCTTTATAATAAGGGTTTCGCACCTCGTATCCACCGGAGATGTTGCCAAAAGCCAGTGCAAAGTAACGTCGCTGGCGCAGTTCGTAATGCACTTCCTTACAGAACATTCGTCCGATATCCGAATCAATCATACGTGAATGGAGATATGAGAACAGTGCGTGGTGTCGCAGCGGCACGATAATCAGATTTTTCATGTCGGCTTCCACGGGTCGGAACGTTGTGGGCAATGTCCGGGTTTTCGGTAGCGATACACCATTGACATGCCGTTCGATGTATGCTAATGCTTCACTCACACTTTTTGTTTCGCAAAGGTACTTACCCAGTTCCACAAGGTCGCCTCCGGTGGCCTCGCCAAAATCATACCATTCATTCAGCCGGTCATTGACTTTGAACGATGGCGTCACCTCTTTCCTGAGAGGCGAAAGATACCAGTATTGCTCTGATTTCATATACTGCGCACGGTGGCCGAGCTGGGCCAAAAAGTCCACGATACGCACTCGTTTTGCTTCATCTATGGTCATATTCAAATTCTTTTCACTTGTTTGCGCAAAAGCGGTTTAGTTTAGTTTGCGACCCTATATATATAAATACTAAATTAAACTGAATTATATAGGCCCGCGCCCGCTCTCATTCTTCATCGAAAAGCATGGTTTCTGCCTGTGTCATGTCATAATAAAAAAGTTTATCTCGTTTGATAACCAGTTTTAAGGTGTCAGTCAGATATTGCAGCAGTTTGACCATTACGTTTCTCCCACGCTTAAATCCGATTGCCTCGTAAGCTGTCATCATGGCTTGCAGCATATTTTCAAACCCACGGATAGGTTTGTCTCCAAACGCAGCGGAAAGGGCTTCACGGTGCTGTTCGACGCTTAGTTCCATAAAACCCGTCCGCTGTTTCGGTTTCTGATGTGGGGCATTCTCAAACAAATGCCCTTCTGCGAGAACCGGGAGCCCGCCCTCATTAACAGTGAAAGCAAAGGGTTTAAACTCTTTCTCACGGATGTGTAACGCATGAACCTCGCTGACGTTGGGACAATCGTTGTTTTTGCTGATGACCAGTACAGTCTCCGCCTTGTTGCTCATTTCCGTACCGATATGCCCGCGCACATTGTTATCTCCTTTATTCAAGTGTAGCACACAGTGGATATGCAGGTCATACTTTGATGACCACTCCATCATCTTGTTAATGACTTCCACGGACTCACCGGTGCTGTTTATGTCAAGCATCAGGTCACGGATACCGTCGATGATAACAAGTCCGTATCCTTTTCTTTGACGTAAGGCGTAGTCGATGACCCCAATGCGTATTGCCGGAGAGTATTCGCGCAAGCAAATAAAGTCGAGGTTTTCACTGTCGGTTGTAGTGGGCAGTCCGGCAAGCCGCAAGATGCGTTCCAGTACATTATGACAATGAAAGCGGCTCTGTTCCGTGTCCACGTACAGAATCTTACGTTTACCTTCCGGGAGGTGCGCCCGGTAGTTCAGCACTTGTTTTCCTGCCAGCGATGCAGCGACAATGGCCGAAACGTTAAATGTTTTTTTTGATTTCGCCTTGCCGGTTGATGCGCTGAAGTTGCCGAGCGTAGCAATGGTCGAGTTGTCTATCCAGATAATCTGTGGCGGCGTTTCATAGGTGTCCGTCGCCCGAATCTGCGAGGCGGAGAGGATATCCGATAAGAAATCCTCCTCCGGCCTCATATCCACATTATATTCAGTTCTTCTTTCGTTTTCCATGGCGTCTTTGATTAAAGAAAGGTTGTGTGGCAGCGGCCTCGTTTGCCATACGTGCTGCTTCATCTACGGTTGGTTCATAATTCTGCAAAAGCCATTCATCCAGATCTTCTTTGGCGAAATATATCATTTTGCCACGTGGCTTGTAATGCGGAATCTCCTTGCCTGATGTTAGCTTGTACAGCATACTCTCGGATATTCCGATATACATACAAGCCTCTTGGAAGGTAAACACCTGTTTGGTGGTATATATATTTTTTTCCAGCAATGCGATGCGTTCCAACAGACTCTCTATCGGATCTAATTTCTTTAGGATGGCTTCGACGCTTGTAAGCCGTTCACTCAGCCGTTCCATGAATGTCAATCTATTATTTTGCATAAATGAGTTATTATAAAATTAGACAATGGAAGTATGCCCTCCGTTATGTAGCGCGCTAACGGAGGGCAAAGATAGGGCAACCCAAAAGGTCAGCATGAGTTTGCACCGTGATAGTAACCACGTATCACGGCAACTATCACGCTTTTACCTTTCACATACTTCGCTTATTGGCACTTCTTACCACTCTCTCAGTTCATCAATGGCTCGCCTGATACCGTAACCTGCTGATGTCATGTTGTTGCGTAGAGCAGACAGAGCGGATGAAAGGCTTGAAGCTGAAACGAATCCTTTTCCGTCCTTGGTTTGTAAGAACCGTCCATTACTGAGAACGGTCTGCCATTTGGCTTGGATGAACGAGTGTTCAAGGAGTGTATCGAACAGGATGGCCACATGACGGATATTGTTTACACGAATACAGAATCCTTCCTTGCAGGAAAGCAGGGCTTCCATATCTTCCACGTGTAGGGTAGAAACGCAAAACAGATGATAAGCATTGGCACAAGCCGTAATACCTATCATCTGTTTACGAGTGAGATTGCATCCAAAGGAAAGAGGATAAATCCTTGTCGGGCCGTCTTTGCAGCACGTGATGGACTGTGATGGTGGCACAAACATATCATACATTCGTTTCAGTTCCATACACTTCTCGAACGAGAAGTCTGCTTCGGTAAAAAGTGATCGGATAAGATTGGAACAATCGTTTAATAATCCTTTGACGATATGAATGTTCATTTCATGGCAGTTCCGGCAGACCGCATGATTGCAGTCGATATACCGGTGGCTGTTTACAAAATCCTCCACGTAACGGTGGTACTGCTTACTACCCGCCACGACATCACGGAGATACATTGTTTTTGCTTCAACGAGCAATGCGAAAAATTCTTTCGCTACATCCTGTTCTTCAACAAAATGGTGCAGATGTTTCTTCCCTCCAAAAAGAGAGAGGGCCATTGTTAGGTCTTTTCATGATGAAATACTTTAAATTGGATTTATAATATATTATAAGGGTGTTGCTCCCGAAAGAAAATCCTGCCGGAACAACACCCTAAATAAGTGTTTAGATATCTGGTCTGATGCTCATCGCATTGTCAATCGAATAAACCGTTAGTCAGATTTACTGCATCGTCTTTTTTCTTATTGACGATTTTGGCATACACTTGGGTCATCTTTACAGATGTATGACCGAGCAATTTAGATACAGTGTATAAATCTGCTCCCAATGTCAGCATCATTGTGGCGAACGTGTGGCGGGCCGTGTGAAAGGTGAATCGCTTGGAAATTCCGGCGGCTTTGGCCCATGGTTTGATAAGCTGGTTGATACCTGAAGGCAAATCGAACACATGGTCGTCTGCTGTCTTGTCCCCACGTTCCGGCATCCACTTCAACGCTTCATTGGAGAGCGGAAGGTAAATCGGCTCCTTTGTCTTCTGCATGGCTACTGCCAAGCGGTATTGGCCGTTGTCAATAAACACGTCCTTCCATTGCAATCCGATAATATCACTGATACGTAGTCCACAGAAGCAGGAGAACAGGTAGGCACTTTTTACCCCCTCGTTCTGCATTGGTGTAGCGATTAATAATCTCACTTCTTCAATAGTCATATAAGAACGCACACTTTCCGGCATCTTGGGCTTCTCCGATTTTTCCATTTCGTTGAATGGATTCTTTAAGATGCGTTTCGCGCGGACAGCGGCATTTAACGCACCGTTGAATATCTGGTAATAGGTATTACGCGTAGAAGCCGAGAGGGGCTTTCCTTTGGGACGGTAGCTTGTCAACATATAGTCGATATAGCCGTGGCAAAAAGTGAGGTCAATCTGATTTAATGTGAACCTTTCTCCTGCATACTCTTTCAAGATATCGGTAACAGATTTTATCTGACCTGTGTTTTTCTTGCCACGTTTCTTCTGTTCCTCCTTATAGAGCTGCATCCAGTCCAGCAGATAAACCTTATCCTTGTGATTCATGATACCGGCTTCACCACTTGTCAACTCTATGATACGCTTCGATTTGATTGCATTTGCGGCAGCCATTGTCGTTTCATTCTGTTGGCGGGCATTACGATCCGTTTCCGGAATAAGATACATTTTCAGATACTCGTATGTCCGCTTACCATTACGGTATATATCCAGATACAAACTCTTGCTGCCATTGGCCAATTCCTTCGTTCGAAGACGAATCGGCTCTTTCACTTTTATTGGTTTTCTGGTCCTTGGCATATTTGTGTCCTTTCATTTGTTATTTCCTATCACAAAGGTACAAATAAAAAGCGGAATCAAGAAACAAATAAGAAACAAAAATGCACCTAAAAAGAGCAAAACAACTGAAAACGTAGAAAACAACTGAAAATAAAAAATTGTATGTAAATTATTGATATATAGCTATTTTATCTATATTTATTTGGAGCTTGTTTTCATTTTATATATGTCTTTATGATTATTGG
>ENA-OZIA01000179-OZIA01000179.1-human-gut-metagenome-genome-assembly--contig:-NODE-179-length-22822-cov-4.794966_pt1 | contig 22822 bp, 20 predicted proteins | sample MGYA00244052_ERZ653698 | MGnify/ENA primary metagenome ERZ653698 (study PRJEB26926, sample SAMN06165337) | human gut metagenome | biome: ENVO:00009003; feature: ENVO:2100002; material: ENVO:00002003...
TAAGAGACAGTTGATGAGCTGACGGAGCAGAATGTGCGGGCGATCAGCGAAAATCAGGTGATGAATATCAAAAACTTTACGCAGGACCGCAATAACGAGATGGACATGATCGCGAGTTATCAGCTGACGCAGAACGCGATCCTTTACAGTCTAAGGGAAAATGAAAGCCCTCTGGCACGAAACTATGTAGACAATCTGCTGAAGGAACGCAAAAAATACAGTATCTTTGTAGCGAGCATCTCTGTGGTAAACCGGAATTTTCATGTGGTCAGTTCAAGTGAAGAGTACGAACCGGGCACTGTCAGTGCAATGAAAGATGTCGATCCTAAATATCAGACCGGCGAATTTATTATCGGTGACGTGTATGAGCGTATAACAGATGACGGCAGGAAAAATGTCGTGCCCGCCTATACCGGCGTCTATTATAATAATGAACTGATCGGCTATGTGATGGAGGAGCTGGATACGGCATATTTTGACGACCTGCGGCTGAATATGGACACTCTTGCAGATGGAACTTTCTATCTTCTCGACGGCAATGGGGCGATCATCACGGCAGGTGACACAAAAAACAAGAGAAGCTTAAAGACATTTGTCTCTAAAAGTTCCGACCGCAATGATTTTCAGAAAAAATGGGATGCGATCGACCATGAGAAAAATCCGTCCGGTTATGTGCGCTACCGCTATCACAGACAGGATTATATTACATATTATTCCGATGTGGAAAATACCTGCTGGGGCATCCGTGTGACTGAAAATCTGAGTGCACAGAAGCAGACTGGAAGAACCTATGGCATGCTGATCACGCTCGGTCTTTCTGCACTCATCATCGGCGTGTGCTGTACACAGTATTTTATGACAAAGAAAATTTTCGCACCGATTACCCATATTCTGCAGGTATTTGCGCAAATCAGGGAAAGTGAGGATTATTCCCTGCGCGTTCACATTCAGGAAAAACATGAGACAGGTGAACTGGCTGCGGGTATCAACGAGCTGTTAGACTATGTGGAACAGGCAGACCGGAAAGAAAAAGAGCGTCAGCAGAAACTTTTACAGATGGCAGAGAACGACCCTCTGACCGGTATCAAAAATAAAAAAGCGATTGAAAAAGAGATGCTTTCGATGGTGCAAAGGGCGGTTGAAAGCCATGAACAGATCACATTCGGCTTTGTCGATATCGATGATTTCAGGGATTATAATACCAATTACGGTCATCAGGAGGGCGATGCTGTCATCCAGTTCGTAGCGCAGACACTTAAAGAAAACATACACGGTGCAGTCGGCAGGATCGGAGGGGACGAGTTTGCATTTTGCTATGCCGGTGAGTTAGAACCGGAACGCATCCGGCATAATGCCGACAAAATTCTTGAGATTCTGCGCACGCAGCATGTAAACGAACAGACCGGCGAGGTGCTGCCGGTGCCGTGCAGTATCGGCATTGTCATGTCCCAGGGCGATACGCTTGACTATACACAGCTAATCCGCAAGGCAGATCTGGCAATGTATCAGGCAAAAGAGAACGGCAAGAATACATTTGTCCTGAACGTGGACTGACAGGCAGGCTTTCCAGTGTACTGTATCAATGATTCAGTACACTAGCTCTGCTGCCCTGCGATCTTTGCCGCCAGCTCTTCTAAATACTCCCACCTGTCCATCTTTTCTTCTAACATTTTCTCTGCGTTTTCTTTCTCCTCAACCAGCTCCCGCAGCTTTGCTGCATTGGTGGCATTCGCTGCCATCTCGTTATCTAAATCTTCCAACTTCTGTTCGAGCGCTGCAATATCATCCTCGATCGTCTCGTATTCTTTCTGCTCTTTATAGCTGAATTTCAGTTTCTTTTTTTGCTTCCAGGTTGCAGTCGAATCATTTTTTTCGATCACACTTTCTTCGGATTTCTGGTTTTGTGAATTACCCGATATATCGGCACCAGCAGACCGCGCCGCAATGTTTCCACCCGGTGTCCTGCCCTCTGCCGCAAGTCGGTTTACATAATCTGTATAGCCGCCTTCATATTGTTTCAGTTTTCCGTCTCCCTCAAAGGCAAAGATACGTTTCATTGTCCGGTCGAGGAAATAACGGTCATGCGATACCGTAACAACGATGCCCTCATAACGGTCCAGATAGTCCTCTAAAATCGTCAGCGTAGCTATATCAAGGTTGTTTGTAGGCTCATCCAGCAATATAAAGTTCGGGGATGTTGCCAATACCCGGAGCAGATTTAATCTTTTCTTTTCCCCGCCTGACAGTTTTCCAATCGGACTGTACTGTTTTTCCGGTGGAAATAGGAAACGCTCCAATAAAACAGATGCAGATATGACTCCGTCCACAGTCTGGATATATTCTGCCGTATCTTTTACATAATCGATCACTCTCTGATCCGGGTTCATATATGACAGATCAATTTCATTTTCATCCTCATTTTTTTCTGAGGCTATTTCCTGCGCATAATATCCCATTTTCACAGTCTGTCCGATAATGACCTGTCCGGAGTCCTGCGGAATAATACCTGCAATAATTTTCATCAGAGTAGACTTGCCACAACCGTTTGGTCCGATAAATCCAACTCTGTCTCCCTTCAAAAAGATATAAGAAAAATCCTCGATCAGTTTTCTGTCTCCATAAGCCTTGCAGATATTTTCCAGCTCCACGGTCGTTTTTCCCATTCTTGTAGAAATAGAACTTAATTCCATCTGTGAATCCTGCGCCGGATTTTCACGATCTCTCAGCTCTTCATAACGCTGGATGCGTGCTTTCTGTTTTGTAGAACGTGCCCTTGCTCCCCTTTGTATCCATTCCAGTTCCACACGCAGGATCGACTGACGTTTTCGTTCACTGGCTGTTTCCATTTCCTGACGCTGGGTTTTTAGTTCCAGATACCCGGAGTAATTCGCCTGATAACTGTAAATTTTTCCTTTATCAATCTCCACGATCCGGTTACACACACTGTCTAAGAAATACCTGTCATGTGTTACCATGATAAGCGCACCTCTCCATTTTTTCAGATAATCCTCCAGCCAGTCTGCCATATCATTATCTAAATGGTTTGTAGGCTCATCCAGCAGCAGAATATCTGCCGGGGAAAGAAGTACGGATATCAGCGCAAGACGCTTTCTTTGTCCACCGGATAATTGTCCCGCAGGCTGCATGAAATCTTTAATTCCAAGCCGGGTCATCATTGCCTTGGCATCACTTTCAACAGACCAGCGGTTTTCATCCGTTACATTTCCTTCCAGCACACATTCCAGACTGCTTTTTTCCGGTTCGAATTCCGGATGCTGCGGCAGATAACGCATGACCACATGGTTAGCCGTCGTGACGGTTCCCTCGTCTGTCTCCTCTTCCCCCATGATCATCCGTAGAAGTGTTGTCTTTCCGGTTCCATTGACGCCAATGATACCGACTTTCTCCCCATCCTGCAGCGAAAATGACGCGCCATCAAATAACTTTCTTTCGGTATAGACCTTTGTCAGATTCTCTATATTAATCAGATTCATGTATTTCCTCTTTCACTTTATTTTATAGCTCATGATACACCATATAAATTTAATATAACTTCAATCCACTGCGTACCGGCTCACTCGTCAGATCCACACCCAGTTTTTTGAAGATCTTAATATCCACCTCGGAAAGCATGACCGACGTATGCACCTGACAGCCACGGAGTGCAGGGATCTGCTCAATGGCGCATTTCGCATTTTCATTTGACACTGCTGCAAGAGATAACGCAATCAGAACCTCGTCCGTATGAAGTCTTGGATTCTTTCCTCCTAAGAAACGTACTTTCAGATCCTGAATCGGCTCAATTGCCTCCGGGCGGATCAGCTTTTCATCATGTGCAATTCCGGCTAAATATTTTAAAGCATTTAAAAGCAATGCTGCTGATGCTCCAAGGAAATCAGACGTTTTTGATGTAATGATCGTTCCATCCGAAAGTTCGATCGCTGCGGTCGGAACACCCAGTTCCTCCGCACGCTTCTTTGCGGCAACGGTAACTTTTCTGTCGTCTGTTGTAATCTTCGCCTGTTTCATTAGAAGCTCGATCTTGTAAACTTCATTTTCGGTCGCTTCTTCTCTTACCAGCTTATTCACTGCGGTGTAATAACGTCTGATAATTTCCATTTTAGATGCCACGCAGCAGGGTTCATCATCGATGATGCAGTTTCCTGCCATATTTACTCCCATATCAGTCGGCGATTTGTAATAGGTATTTTCACCGTATATTCCCTCAAAAATTGCATTTAAAACAGGAAATATTTCTATATCACGGTTGTAGTTTACCGTGGTCTTTCCATATGCTTCCAGATGGAACGGGTCAATCATATTCACATCATTTAAGTCTGCTGTTGCAGCCTCATATGCAAGGTTGACCGGGTGCTTCAACGGAAGATTCCAGATTGGGAATGTCTCGAACTTCGCATAGCCGGCTTTGGTTCCGCGAATGTTTTCATGATAAAGCTGTGAAAGACAGGTTGCCATTTTTCCGCTTCCAGGCCCCGGCGCAGTAATAACCACAAGCGGTCTTGTCGTCTCAATATAATCATTTTTTCCAAAACCATTCTCGCTGACGATCAGTGGAATATTCGACGGATACCCCTCGATCTTATAATGCTGATATACTTTGATTCCACGTTTTTCGAGTTTTTCCCGAAACTGCACTGCACCATTTTGTCCGGCAAACTGTGTGATGACCACACTTCCGACATAGAGTCCTTTTTTCTCAAACTCTCCGATCAGACGGACAACATCCACATCATAGGTAATGCCAAGGTCTCCACGCACCTTGTTTTTCTCAATATCCGCCGCACTGATCACAATTACGATTTCTGCAACATCCGAAAGCTGCATCAGCATCTGAAGTTTACTGTCCGGTGCAAATCCCGGCAATACTCTCGACGCATGGTAATCATCAAATAATTTTCCACCAAATTCCAGATACAGCTTATCACCGAACTGGCTGATGCGTTCTTTGATATGCTCCGACTGAATTTTTAAATATTTGTCATTATCAAATCCTGTTCTCATTTTAACTATCCTCTTATGTTTTATTTCTCTCTCAGACACGGAATATATTATACTATATAATCCAGTCAAAATACACGTTTTCTTTTTCCTTTGTTCATTATAAAAAGCTGCCTAATGATATTATCACTATCATTGGCAGCTTTTCTCCTACACATTCATTTTCACTTTATACCTGTCTCTCTTATTTGACCACAACTTTTATTTTTTGTGCACATCCGTTTGATGCATATACATATATGGAACAGGATCCTTTTCCTTTCGCGGTGATCTTACCATTTTTAGATACCACTGCCACTTTACTGTCTGATGTAGCATATCGGAATTCCGATATATGATTAATGATCGGACGCTTCTTATCCTTCTTGACAATCGAAGCTTTTACGACAGCTTTTTTCCCTTTTGCCAATACATAAGAAGTCTTTTTCAGTTTAATGCTTTTTGCATCTGTTACTGATTTATTCTTCTTTCCTGCTGCATGTATCGTGATCGATTTCGCAACTGTTACTTTTTTGCCATCAACCATCTTATATGCAAGAACATGACATTTTATATTTTTTTTCTGATTGATTCCTTTCTTTTTCAATTTGCTGATCTCAACAGATAAACTATCCGCTGCCTTTACGGACTTTACAACCTTTTCCTTATCTTTTCCGCAGTATGCCATATAAACATCATAACCATCTGCATCTTTAACTTTTCCCCAAGTTACCTTGACCGTCTTTCCTGCTTTCACATTAAATTTCGAATTTAATGCTGCGTCTTTTGCCCCTGTCCTTTTTACTTTTACCGGTTCACTTTCCGTATTCTTTTTATCTGCTGCCTCAGCTTCTCTTTTTCTTGTTTCACTTACATATTTGCAGACACTACATGTATATCTTTCCGCACCTGCTGTTCCATAAACATGAGCTGCTTCATCTTTTTTTTCTGTGGTGTGTTCACACGTGGCAGCATGCCAATGGGACGTATCATTGCTGCTCCACTCATCCCTAAATGTGTGCCTGTGTTCTACCCATTTTGCATAAAGAGTCGTGTCGGCAGTAAGTGCCTGTCCCGGCCGCGCAATCGTCGTAAAATCTGCATCTGTATACCAGCCGGCAAAATCATATCCATCTTTCGTCGCAGCTGGCAGCGGATCAGGCAGGTTCGTCTGATTTCCCTCTGCTATCTGACTGCCACCGTTTGTATTATAGGTAATCGTGTATTTAATGTTAGCATTTTCTACGATCGTATATGGCGTATTTTTTAACAATGGGCCGGAGCTGTCAAGATTAAAATACCAGTTAAACTCGCTATACCCCACCTTATCCGGATGATCCTTATGGGCTTCCGTAGCCACCACCTCAGAGCGTTTCGTGTCTCCGGTACCGTAATCCGTGCCCGTCGTAATCCATATCATATTGCACTTTTTACAAACCACAATCTGTCTGTCTACCGTTAACTGAACCCCCCTGTAAACCACATCTCCAGCTTTCAATTCGGCAGGATCAATCGTTCCTGTTGTATATTGTGCTGCATGTACCTGTGTCGTTCCCATTGCAGCAAGCATCAAAAATGCCATCATCATTGATACAACTACATTTATGTACCTGCTTCTGTGTAACTTATTCATCCTTTGCATCTCCTTTTCTGCTAATTTTCTACCAGATAATCCCGTTTTTCAAATCCGAGCATATGTGCAAGTACACTGGTTGGAAAAATGTGAAGCTCTCTGTTTAATTTTGTCACCGAATCATTATAAATCAGCCGGCTGGTCTGCACCATTTTTTCATAACACTCTACCGCGTCCATACATTTGATGTATTCATTTTCATCAGTCGAACCCGGATATTCTTCTAAAACCGTCTGTGTCCGGAAAAGCACCTCGTTTATCACACCTTCCTGGCGCAAAACCTCCTCCGGTGTGGAAGTTTCCATAATGATACACCGTTTTTCATTTACTTCATCTGTAAGTGTCTGTGCCTCGTATCCTGCATATTTTTTTGTAAAATCAAGCAGGGAAAGTAACGCATCAAACCGTGACGAAAGCTGCACTCCGATCTGATTCATGGAATGATTGATATTTTCATCCATGATCGCTAATTTTTTCCGTACAGAAACAATCCATATGGCAAGCAAAATCACAAGCAAACAAACAATTACAGAGATTTCCATTCAAATACTCCTTTACTGTACAAAATATACTGCATTGTATCCGGAAGTATCGGACAATGCTACCATTGTCAGTCCGTCAAAATCTGCAAACACGCAGGCATATACCAGATCTGTGCCGTTATTGTCAAATGTTAAACGCACACCTTCATCCTCATAATGATATTCACAGACACCGTCTAACGTTCCACCTCCCTGTACCATCTGTACAGTGGAACCATCATCGCTAAACACGATCTCCAATTTTCCGCCATACTGCTCTAATGCAGCATCATAATCGTCCTGTGTCATTTGCACACCGCCAATGTTACCCCCACAGAAACTCCAGGTTGTTCCTGCTAAGTCCGGCATCTCTAAAATCGGCACATCAAGCAGGCAGAATAAGTCTTCGGTAGAATCTGTTTCCACATCTTCGCTTTGTGCATCTGCTGCCTCTGTGTCCACAACAATATCTGCTGCATCGGTCTCTGCCACATCGGTCTCCACATCAGTGCCAGTATCTGCCACATCTACATCTGCCTCTGCGTTTGTCACTGTGCCATCAGCAGTCTCCTCGGTATTCCCGCAGGCGGTAAAAGAGAATGCCAGCATTGAACTCAACATAATTGCTAAAATTTTTCTTTTCATAATCTTTCTCTCCTTTGTCATTTGTTTTTCATTTCTCTCTGTTGACATTAATGTACCGTATTTTGTGCTGCAGTGGATTAACTTGTTCTGAATCGACTATAATGTGCACTCAATCGACATCCTTTTATTTTTCATCTGTAGTTTCGTTATTTCTTTTAAAGTGCAGCAAAAAGCTGCACCCTATAAAGAAACGCGTAAAATAAATTTATTATCTTCTACCAGAAAGCTGTACATACCGCCATACCTGTCAACAATTGCACAAATACTGCGTACGCCGATTCCATGCCCCGGCCGGTCGGTAACCGGAACACCGTTTTCAAATACTACTTCTTTTCTGCATGGATTCGTGACCTGAAAAAAGAACCTCCCGTTCTTCTCATACGCTAAAATATCTATCGTTCCCTTCTGCTCCTGTGCTGTACACGCATGGAGTGCATTTTCTAACGCATTTGATAAAAGCACACACAAATCTGTCTCCGAAACCGGAAGAATATATGGTACCACCGCTTTTATGTTCATTGTGGCACCAGCACTTTCCGCCCTTCCTGCAAAAGAGGAAAAAATAAGATTGACCGTCTCATTCTCACAGTAATTTTTTACCCTGCCTGCCTCAATCTGCGCACATACTTCATGAATGTAGCCTTCTGCCTGTTCAATTTTTCCATTCTCGATACATGATAACAGATGCTGCATATGATGTCTTAAATCATGACGGTAGGTACTGGCATCTTTCTGCGACTCCCTCAAAGCCTCAATCTCGCGGACCGCCTGGGAAATCTGCAGATTCAGACAGCTCTGCATCTGCTCAAGTTCATTTTTCTTCCGCTCCTCCTCCGAAGTACGAAGCACAAACACCAGATAAGCAATACAGCAGACGAACGGCATAAATTCCACTGCCGCCGGTATGCCTTCTGAAAGTAAATCCGTATAAACTCTCGTCAAGTAATCAAAGCCGTAGCCCAATGCCGGAATCAACCCGAACTGAAGCTGTATTGACACGGGATAATTTGATATTGCCCGCACCGAAGGTGCCACAAAGCGCAGTAAAAGAAATAATAACGGCAGTGTAACAATCAGTTCCGTCACATTTTGCACCGTTTCACTGTTCACAAACACAGCCATTATAAAAAGTGCCACCCACCTGCGAAGCTGACAGCAGAGATAAGCAGTCAGCACGGAAATCACTGTCCACAGACGTTTTTTCGTTAAAATGTAAAGGGCAATACACATCGGGACATGTGTGATCACAGGATAAAGATAACGGATCGTCGCTGCCCCGGCCAACAGATACATCACGCCCTGTATGGCAAGCAGCACAAAAATACTTCCAACAAGAAATTCCCGTTTTTCTTTCGTCCAGTGAATATCACAAAAAGCCCCGGACAAAACCATGCCGAATATCCCGACTGCTGCACCATTTGTTACATAAAGAAGATTCATGATAAAAATACCTGCTTTCTGTTAAACGCATACTCGAGATATTTATTCTTTATCTCCGAGCATTTCCCATGCGGGATTGGTATTTCTGCAAGACTTATCAGTTTAATTGCACGGTAAGAAATATTCTGTATATAATCCATATTTACCAGAAATGACCGATGTGGCCGTAAAAAATTGCCATAAGGCTTTAACTGCAAAAATAAATCGTCTAAACTGCCAACACTCTCAAATACTTTTCCATTTCCGAGATGAAAAAAGAGCGTCCGTCCTATCACTTCACAATATTCTAACTTTTCAAGGTCAATTCTTGTAATTCCTTCTTTGCTCCGCAGAATCAGACTGTTTTCCTGTGTCTTTGTGCACTCTGCAAGCACGGAATCCATCAGCCGGAAAAAACTTTCCTCCCAGACTGGCTTTAACTGATAAAAATATGCCCCGACCGTATAAGACTGTACTGCAAACTCCGGAGAGGATGTAAGAAAAATAATTTTCATATTATTATCATACTGTCTGATTTCTTTTGCAGTCTCAATTCCGTTTTCCCCCGGCATTAAAATGTCCAAAAATAAAATATCGAAAGAAAACCCTTTCTCAATCGCGGCCAGTAACTCTAAGGGACTCTGAAATACCGTACAGGTAAGGTCTTCGTCTCTTTCTGTTTTATATTTGTCCAATAAGATACCAAGTTCTTTTAATATCTCTAAATCATCATCACAAAATGCTATTTTCAGCATAAACTTTCCATCAACTCTTTCCGTAATCCTCTTTGGCAGAATGCATTCTTCTGATATAGCGCAGACACTCCGTCTCCGGCATCGGTTTCCCGTAATAATATCCCTGGATCATATCCACACCAAGCGCCTCTAAGGCATCACTCTGTTCTTTCTTTTCCACGCCCTCCATGATCAGTGGGAGACCGAGTTTTTGTATCGTCTTTATTTCATTTTCAATCACGATTTTTGCAGTTGGATTTTCAAAATAGGACCAGGTCATGTTTTTATCAATCTTAATTTCCCGAAATGGAAAACGGATCAGATAAGAACAGTTCGAATTGCCGCTTCCATAGTCATCCATCGCAAACCCCATGCCAATTTTGCCAAACTCCTGCATGTGCCATAACATCAGCTTTGGTGCCTCAACTGCTGTCCGCTCCGTCAGTTCCAGCGTGATCATATGTGCCGGCACATAATAACGCTCTAACACTGGCAGTATGCTTTCTTTCAGATTCCGGTTCAGACACTGCGCTGCAGCAATATTTACATGAATCGTCCGTATTCCAAGTGATGGGTTCGGAAGCACATGTTTTGCCAGAAAACGACAGCACTCTTCAAGTACGATCTCACTGATCTGTGTGATCGTTCCGTTTTGCTCCGCCAACGGAATAAACTCATCCGGTGGAATGGCTCCAAGTTTTTCATCCTTCAGACGCACCAGCGCCTCTAATGATACAACACATTTTTCTTTCAGGGAATAGATCGGCTGATAATATACTTCAAATCTGTTTTCCGTAATTGCACGATCCACCGCCTGCTCTACCTTATTTCTGCGGTAATAGTCTTTTTTTACGGCTTCATCCACCTCAAAAAAGACCTGTTTCCCTGAATTTTGTGCCGCTTCCAGCAAATATCCATACAGTGCCCTGTACTCTGCCAGAGAACAAAAATCTCTCGGATAATGCAGGGTGATCATGACCTCGTTTAAAGAAATCGAATTGCCAGACACATGAAAATCCTGTTCAAATCTTTTTTTGATCTGCCCCTTTATGTGTTCTTCTTTTCCCTCATCCAGCAGGATGGTAAATGTATCCTCCGCATTGCGAAACACACAGAACTTTCCACACAGTGCGGTAAGATAATGTCCCACTTCGGCAAGCAGCCGCCTGCTGTTTTCATATCCTAAAAGCATTTCGATATGATGCATCTGTCTGATATGTACCACAAGAAATACTTTTTTCCCGGATTGCTCCGTTACATTTTTCATCTGGATCAGAAATGCCTGCTCATCACTGGTTCCGGTTTCACTGTCAATATAAGCAGACGGATTCTGCATTGCCATATAGATCATCAGAATAAACAGCATATTTGCCGCACTGGTAAGCAGCATTTCTTTTCTCTCATACTGAAGCACCACCATAAGAACTGCCACAATACTGTATAAGATAACGATTACCTTGATCCGCGTCTCAATACGCGCTCTCCCCAAAAATATAAGAAGCAGGTTCATAAAAAAATAGTATCCAATATACACATAGCCAAACCATGCAAAATTTCCCTGATAATAGCTGCCATCTTTAAAATAAAAGAAAAAGCCCATCCACGGCGTCGCTAAAAGCATGATCTCGAAAAAGAAAAACGGGACTTTTCCCATGTATTTTATCATTCGACCTGCTACTCCGGAAAAGCTGCATACCTCTTCCATATAGCGGAACATCAGATAAGAAGCCGCTCCCTCTAACGCAAAAAAAGCAAACGTAAACAATTCGTTCCAGATTAATGGAACGATTGCTGCATTTGCCAGTCCAATACATGATAAAATATTTGCGATACACTCGCCAAGACACACCCCAAGCAGTCTGCCAAATACTTTTGACTTAACCGTTGGAAACTGTCTGATCAACAGGAAATGACCGCTGATAACCACAAAAATGACGAGCGACATAATCTCGAAGTCATAATTATACTGCACCCGTCTGCTCCTCCTGTGCTTCTTTCGCCTGTATAATTGCTTCATTTAGCTGGAGCATCTTTGCATCCAGCATAGAAACAATATCGGAACATTCTCTTAGATCCCTGCTGATATAGCCGGGTGCATTTCCCTCAAATTTGTAATAGATCTTATGCTCTAAGCTTGCCCAGAAATCCATCGCCATCGTCCGGATCTGTATCTCCACCTTGGTATCGATCACGCGGTCCGATAAAAATATCGGAACAGTCACAAGCATATGATAACTTTTATAACCGCTCTCCTTTGGATTTTTAATATAATCCTTGATGGAAATAACGGTCAGATCATTCTGTTTTCCAATCATCTCTGCAAGCTTATAAATATCAGAAGTAAAAGAGCAGACAATACGGATACCTGCAATGTCATTGACATAATTGACCATGTTATCGATCGATGACTCATATCCGTAACGCTTTAACTTTTTCACAATACTCTCAGGCGTCTTGATCCTTGACTTGATATATTCGATCGGGTTGTACTGATGTACCTGCTGAAACTCATCGTTTAAGATTTCAACTTTTGTGCGTACTTCCTTCAATGCGGAATTATATAAAAAAATAATTGTATTCCAACTGTCAACGCCCTCACTTAAGGTGAATGGCTTTTCCATAAAAATCCTCCTTGTTTTGCGGAGTAAAATGCAATTTCATGCATATTATTCCTGTAATGACTACTGTTTACAGTATACCATACTTTCCTCATTATGGTGGATTTATTTCTAAACTTTTATGGATTTATAAGTCCAGCCTCATATCGCCTTCTTTGATCCAGCCGATCTTACGGAATAACACACTAAAAAGCCATGATAAAACGCCCGGCAGAAGAAAGCTTACGAAAATCAGTCCGATCCAGTCCATCGGTGTAATGGCAGCTTTGCTTCCCGCTTCAATATCTGCGATCCATCCGGTATAGACACCAATCTGTCCGACTAATCCACAGGTTCCCATGCCGGATGAAACTGCTGCACCATTCATCTGTAAATGGAACAGACACGTTGCGATCGGTCCGGTGATTGCAGACGCCAATGTCGCCGGCAGCCAGATGCGCGGATTTTTCACGATATTACCCATCTGAAGCATGGATGTACCGATTCCCTGTGCAAACAATCCGCCCCATTTATTTTCACGGAAACTTGCCACTGCAAATCCGACCATCTGCGCACAGCATCCGGCAAGTGCTGCACCACCTGCAAGACCGGTAAGTCCAAGTGCAGCACAGATCGCAGCACTGCTGATCGGCAGTGTCAGTGCGATTCCTACGATCACTGATACAATGATTCCCATGAAAAACGGTTGCAGTTCCGTTGCCCACATGATCGCATTGCCAACTGCACTCGCTGCTGCGCCGATCGCCGGTGCCCACCAGATGGAAAGTACTACGCCAACAAAAATCGTCACAAACGGTGTCACGATAATATCTATTTTTGTTTCTTTTGAAACGGCTTTTCCAAATTCGGCTGCAAATATCGCAACCACAAGTACTGCAAGTGGTCCGCCCGCACCACCCAGTTCATTTGCAGCCGCACCGACTGCCGCTAATGAAAATAATACCAATGGAGCTGCCTGCAGGGCATATCCGATCGCGATCGCCATCGCTGGTCCGACTGCTGCTTTTGCGTAAGTTCCGACTGTCTCAAGAATCGGAATATGAAGCTGCGTTCCAAGTGTGCTTATGATTGTTCCGATCAAAAGCGATGCAAATAATCCCTGTGCCATCGCACCAAGTGCATCAATCAGATAACGTTTGACGGATATCTCAATATTTTTCCGTTTACAAAATGCCTTTACTTTTTCCATAATTTCTCCAATCCGGAGTTTCTTACTCCTCTTTGCTGTTTTTCATGTGATTAACATGTGTCTTGTCAGCTTGTGACAGTGTAGCACAGAGGGGAGAAAAAAGCAAGGGATGTTGTCCCTTGCTTTTTTATGTCATGCAGTACTCTTATTCCGTTAATAACTTATGAACAGTTGTAACAAATGTTTCAACAACACCTATTGCATTTTCCACATCCTGCCGGTTAATATCATACAAATCTCCCGTCTGGTGATTTCTATCTGCCTGATGTGCTATCTTGTTTCTGCGTTCAAACAAATCTGTCAATGCTCTTGCCAATTTGTCTGCTGGTTTCACTCTGCTCTCCTTGTCATAAAACATTTCATTTGCTATTTTATCAAAAAAATCTTTTCCAACAATTAATGATAACTGCCCCTTAATCTCTTTCGCACTCATATATGTTTTTGATGCATGGTAAGACACAATTACAGCGTCAATCCACCCTGTATTTTCGGGATGCATAACAGCATCCATTACCTTATCAATCGGCACCTTTAAATCGGAATATCCCCGTGTTTTATCCCAGTGATTATTATACATTTGTACCATCGCATAAATTCCAAGACAATGCATATAATAATCCAGTGCACTTTCCAAAAACACAATCTGTGACCGATAAATATCTTTTACTGCTTTTTCTTCATGAACGTTATCTAATTGTTCTGCAATATGAAACTTTTCTTTTACCGTTTCCACATTTTTGCAAAACTGTTCATACATTTCATCAAGTTTTGAAACGTGCATATCCGGCACTAACATATTTCTGGAATTTTCATTTCTGGAACTGAGTCCTAGCTTTCGTTCCAAATTTATTCACCTCCCAAAACTTCGATCAAACTGCTTCCCTTTAACGGAATTGTCGAATATCGACCATTGATATATCCTTTTTTTATATTGTCATCCTTTCTGACATTTTTCAATTCCACTAAAGAATAATACTCTGTCGTGCACAACCCGGGATTTCTTTCTGCAAACCATATTTGATCTCTGCGGAATAAATCCAGATCCAACAAACTTGTATCATGGGAGGAAAAAATTAATTGTGGATTTTTTTCACTTTTCCAGTTTTTAAATGTGTGGATTAATTCATCTACAAGTGCAGGGTGGAGACTAGCTTCAAGTTCATCATAAAATAACACTTTTCCATTGACTAGCACATCTATAAACGGACATAGCAATTTAAAAAGTTTCTGTGTTCCCTGTGACTCCTCATTGATATTCAAAATATAATCTTTATATACAAACTTTACTTCTATTGTCTGCAATGAACCCATACCAGTTAACATCTGGACCTTATTTAATAATTCAAGCGGCATATCCTGTGTTGTCAATTGTCTGTTTTCTATTTTTACCTGGATATCCTTAATTGGAATTCCTATTTTTTGCATGAACACAACTAATATTTGTTTCATACCAGAATTTGTCCGAATCTGTTCTGCAGAGTATTCAAACCAATTATCAGGTCCAATTCCATGAACAATCAATTCTTCTTTAAAAAACCTGAAAGGATGAATGATTTCCTTTAAACTGCACCACGCTTCTGCCGTAGTCAGAAATAATTTATTACTTTTTGTCTTACTCTCCAGTTGAGACAGTTCTTTCTTATACTTTATTCCATATGAAAACTTTGTACCTTCACGTTCAAATATCTTCGCCTGTCTTCCAGATGGAAAATGATACAAATACTCATCCAGAAACTCAACATCATTCATGGAAAATCCATACGCATAACGTATTCCATCCACAACAAACTGAATATCAAACGCTGTCGGTTTCTCTGCTGAAAGTTTATGTGGTGTTCTCGGAATCTTATCTCCTTCCTGAAATTTCACACATTCCCTCACCAAAAAGCCTAGATACCCTACCGCATCAATCAATGTACTTTTTCCAGCACCATTTGCACCATATACAGATGTGATTCTTGACACCCGGTAATCATCAAATTCATACAATTCTTCCTGATGTGATTTATCACTTCCTGCAACCATGGAAAATACTATTTTCTCCTTAATTGCCTTATAATTACTGCATGAAAATTCAAGTAACATATCCCACACCTCCAGTCACATTATATGTTTCTAAATATTTCATGTCAATAATTTATACATTGTTTTCGTGAAATATTCACATTTTTTGTGTTTTGTTTGTGTCTTTTATTCATTTGACATCTGCTCAAGGATTTTCCCGTTCATTTCATCGTAAGAATCCCAGTACTCTTTTCGTATGGAAATCTCCGTGTATCCAAAAAGCTCCCTGATTTTACTCATGATATCCCTGCCATAAAAACCAGTCAGATTTTTTATTATCTCATCTGTAACAGATACAATCTCATGCGCGGCAAGATTTCGAATATTACTTTCCACATTTCTAAGATCTTCCATCAACTGTTTTAAGTGGGTATCACTCGAAAAATGATCTGTGAGTATTTTCAGATGTTCTGAATACACATCTTTTGCTTCAAATCTTTTTCCCATTTTCTGATAATGACTATTCAGTACTTTTCCTACTTCCGTTCCATTTAATTTTTTTGCTGACCACATCCTCTTCCACTGTCCGGCACGTTTATACTGGTCGCAATAATCGTCTACTATGATGCCACATTGTTTTTTTAATATCATTTCAAACAAATCTACTACAATTGGTGTAATCGACCTGATAAAATCCACATACTCACCACGTTTTAATCGAATATCGATCGTAAGTGCATATTCAAAATATTTTCTTTGGGAAGAAGACCTCACCGGAAGACATTGAAACTTTGTTTTCTGGATTGTCTTATCCACATTCGCAAAATCTAATAACACTCTCCTTGCAGCCTGATAAATTAAATCCCTGTACTGCACTGTCTGCTCTGCCGGTAATGAATCCGCAACATCAAGCGCAGCCTGATAATCATATACCAAAATATGTTTTTTTATAATTTCCTCTTTCTTTATCTTTGAGAGTGTCGGACACTGTATTTCCTTACATCTGTTTTGTGCACCTTCCAGATTATCCTCATCCAATCCCCATAAAGTCTCGACATCGTATCCCTCATGTATCTGCTCATTCAGTTTTCCTACCGGAGTCGCTACTTGAATTACTTTTGCAGGAAACTCCCCTAATGTCTGCAATACCAGCAATCCACTTTTCATTGCAGGCGTACCGGATGACACATTTAAAAGCAGTGTATCTGAATCATCCATCGTCTCATATATATGGCTGATCACCTTCCTGAAATCCTCGTAAAAATAATCAAATTCATGTACTCTGGTAAGCTCCCGGCGTTCTATGATCTCATAAATCATGGGACGATCCTGCATCTTTGCCAGACGGTCCAGACAATAACGATACCTGTCATCTTTCTCCTGAAAATCCAACATCTCTTTTGACATGTACAAAATGACTTTATCCGGTTTATAGAATCTGCAAATATGCAGTATTGATCCATCATGATAATTATTTAATGAAATCGGGTCGGTTCCTCCCACTGGTGTAAACAATATCGTCTGGTTCATAATAATCTCCATCTTTCGTAATAATGATTTAATTTTCCTGCATGGTTATTTAGTAAAAATTTATTCTAATTTTGTCCCCTTAGCGGGGTTCTTATATCTCAGTAAACCCTAATTTGATTTATCCGGGGCAGGTTTTCAAGTTTTCGTCCCCTCCTCGGGGTCTCTTATCTCAATTCAGGAAGATGCAAGAAAAATCAAACCCATCTGGTTCTCGTCCCCTTCTCGGGGGTCTCTTATCTCAATAAGTTACTTGCGCAGGCTTTTACAGGATCTGAAAGAAATTCTCGTCCCCTCTACGGGGGTCTCTTATCTCAATGTTGGAAATATTTGCGGTAAAGCACATCCAAGATTATTCTCGTCCCCTCTACGGGGGTCTCTTATCTCAATAGTCTCCTCTATCCCTAATATTTCCCAGATATCATTCTCGTCCCCTCTACGGGGGTCTCTTATCTCAATTAAAGCCGCCATGAGTGTACGTGCTAATTTACGAACATTCTCGTCCCCTCTACGGGGGTCTCTTATCTCAATCCTGTCCCCTACACCTCCCAAAACACAAGGCTTTTATCCCCCATTTGCGGGGCAAACCCGCAAATGAGAGAAATCTCAATATCAAACTGGATCATACCGATCACAAAGCCTGATTTTAAGCCTATCGGCGCAAAATTGTTATATTTCCTCAAATTCAATTCTTCCCATCCCCATATGATACAGCTTTCCCTGATACTTTGTACACTTACAGACATGCGGTGCCAGTTTAAGCTGCAGGTCTTTGGTATGTTTATGCACAACATAATTTCTGCCCAGTGTATTTATAATATATCTTTTGTCATATTACCCTATAATAATCACTTCTTCATTTTTAATTTCAGGACTTGCCCCAAAAAGATTAACCTCTCCGTATCCTCTTATTTTGTAAACTCTTACGCTGTCCGATCTACGGTCAATCAGCTCTGGAATATCATGTAACAGACGTCGATATAAATTTTCCGTAATCATCGCCTCAAATGCCGATTTCTGAACCCGAAAACCATATCCATTCATTTTCTTCGCAAACCTGACTCTTCGCTTATTATCAACAATATCATAAATCACGAGAATATACAGCTTCTTTATGCTATTTTCTTCCTCAGTATTCCAAAAATAATTTTCCATTTGTCTTTCCCCCCACATTTATCAAACCAATTACCGAATGATCACCGGCATATATTCATTCACATTTTCCGTTTCAATTGCCTTTACAAACTGATTAACCTGAAGATCCATTGCACGCCGGAAGCTGACACTGTAATCAATATACGAAAGGTATCTGTTCTCTGTACGAAATTTTCCCTCCAGTTTCTGAATATATTTCCGGAATCCATCCTTTTCTAAAAAGACTCCAGGCTGATCGATTCCAGTATAGAAATCTTCTTTTACCAATTCATGTCCATTTAACATACTAAGCGCTGTTGTGTCAATTAATACGGCTCTCCATTCTTCCATCAGATCACTTGCTAAGGTAGGATGCTTTTCTCTGTCTTTATGCATCACTCCAAAATATGGATTTAATCCTTTTCCCTCAATCTTTCCATATAATTCATTTAAGATAATCGAGTAACCAAGACTGATCAGCGAATTAAACGGGTCCATCGGAGGACGTCTTGACCTGCCTTCAAAAGCAAATTGTTCATCAATTAACTTCCCCAATACTTTAAAATATATTTTTGCTGCCGTTCCCTCATATCCCATAACCTGTTCCACACTCTTCGCATATGGCAGTTTTTTCTGCATATTCTGCATCTCAATGATCATTCTATGAATATCTTCATCTCTGCCTCGCGCATATCTGCGCAAAACAACAACCTGATTGCGAATCTTTGCATCAATGATTCTTTTTGACATTTCCAGTTTAAATGTTTCATTGTGTCCGATTTCCGCCTGAATACGCTGTCTTTGCACATTCACATGGGAAGTTGAGATCAGCCTTCCATAATACGCCCCGCTTGTGGAATAAAACAGGATATTCACTCCCCGTTTTAAACATTCCGTCAGGCAGCGTGTCGTAATCTGGACACTGCCAAATACTTCGATCATCTCTAACGTCTCTGCTGGAATACTTTTTATCATTCCATCCTTGTACTTTACCTGAAAACGGTTTGCTTCTATCCCGATACTCGCACCCTGTTCACTGACATAAAGATAACTCATGTGTTTCCTCCCTTGTTTTTTATTTGTCCCCTTACTGAAGATTTTTTCAATTATACTTGTGTAAGTATATAACAAAAACAGCTAAAGGTTCTCGTCCCCTCCACGGGGTTCTTATATTTCAATGACCTTAAGGAAGCCTTAAAGTCTAAAGACTATGGTTCTCGTCCCCTCCACGGGGTTCTCTTATCTCAATGATAAAAGGTGTGTATTATTATAAAAAAACAGATAAGTTCTCGTCCCCTCCACGGGGTTCTCTTATCTCAATACACGAAAATCTGACAGCGGAACTGCCCGGATCAAGTTCTCGTCCCCTCCACGGGGTTCTCTTATCTCAATTCAAACCAATATTGTTTATATGGCAAACACGATGGATGTTCTCGTCCCCTCCACGGGGTTCTCTTATCTCAATCTGCGCTCCTGCTCCGGATCTGCGTCTACAAACCTGTTCTCGTCCCCTCCACGGGGTTCTCTTATCTCAATGGTTATCTGCGTTATTGGTAACACCTGCACCACAGGTTCTCGTCCCCTCCACGGGGTTCTCTTATCTCAATTATACAATACAACTTGTATGGCTATTGTTGCCACTGTTCTCGTCCCCTCCACGGGGTTCTCTTATCTCAATCATAGCGAAAACGATATGGAGTCTATTCTTGATTCCTAGTTCTCGTCCCCTCCACGGGGTTCTCTTATCTCAATTAGAAGTATTTTTTAAAGTAGTTCTCCATTCTTGTTCTCGTCCCCTCCACGGGGTTCTCTTATCTCAATACTGTCCCTTACACCTCTCCAAACACAAGGCTTTCATCCCCCATTTGCGGGGCAAACCCGCAAATGAGAGAAATCTCAATATCAAACTGGATCATACCGATCACAAAGCCTGATTTTAAGCCTATCGGCGCAAAATTGTTATATTTCCTCAAATTCAATTCTTCCCATCCCCATATGATACAGCTTTCCCTGATACTTTGTACACTTACAGACATGCGGTGCCAGTTTAAGCTGCAGGTCTTTGGTATGTTTATGCACAACATAATTTTTTCCAAGTGTATTTTTAAACACATTATCCACAACTTTTACTGCATTACTGCCAAGCAATGGATATAAAACCGTCTTTGAAAGAAAACCACATCCTCCACCTAACCATACTGTATTTTTTTCCTTTGCCTCCCAGTGGAATCTTGCATAAAAATACCGGTTACAGATATTCTGGAAAATATTCAGTGCTTCTATGATATCTTCCATCTGATACGGGCAGATTGTCGTGTCAATTGATACATCAAAGCAAATCTCTGTTCCGGGGATCAGTGTCTCCCGCAATACATTCAGCGGTTTTTCTGTACCGTCTAGTGTAACATCGATCTTCTGGCTTAATGTCAGCTGATCCACACTGATAGGCTGGCTGTCACCTACATGCAGACCAGAAAGATTATCATTAACAGCATTTGCAGGCTTTTTTTCATCACGGTTTAAAGTATAAAATATCTGTTGTTCTAAACGTTTTGTCTCTCTTGCAAGGCATTGTTTCCTGCTTGCGCGTTCTGCGGAAGCAGACTGTATCTCCCTGCCTGTTCTTTCATATTTTTCCGGACATGTTTGTATCTCATCTGCAATCAGTGCCGTGCGGAACATGCCTTTTAAAGTACTGCCCGGAACATACGGCATACCATATGCATCCTTCACAAAGGCTTCAATCTCTTTTGGTCTGGCTGTCTGTGAAACAAATGCTTCCCCTGCATCCATCTCATACAATTTCCACCTTTCATAATCTTCCCTCTGCATCTTATGCTGTCCAAGCCACTGGGATAGAGAAGGTCCCTTTGGCCGCCCATCCATCATATAGTCTGCAAACTCTTTTCCGAGTCCTTTTTTCTGCAGATCCATGTACATCTTCTCTACATTCGGTATGATCACATGATGATTCCATGGCATATAGATATGCTCTTTTTTTCCTGTTTTTTCACCGGAACCTATATAGACTGGGGATAATACACTTATTTTCACCCGGTAGTGTTTTAAATAATCCCTCATAATGATACCCCCATAAAAATCGGCTTTGCATATCGATACACAGGATGTTTTCCGCCTTCCGACACATCATAGATATCTCCGGCAAAACAATTTACAAAACAGGAACCTGCTGTAAATACATAAAGATCCTTCTTTTTTCTCCACTCCTCTGCATAATCTGAAGATGCCACAAATCCAGATCTTTTTTCTAACAAATAGGATGCATTTTCCATCGCATTTTCCAATTCCTCATCTGCAGGAAGTGCAACTGACAATAACATATATCTGTCCGATTTTTTCTGCAGACATTCTAAAAGCTGTTCCGGAATCTGCCCCTCATTGTATCTATATTTTCCAAGTCCACCTGATTTTTTTCCACCAATTCCTGTATAGGACAATGCTGTCAGCAATTTTTCCATAAGACATTTTTCATTTTCGCTTTGATACGCGGCAATGATATACAGGCCACATCCCTCTCCATAATAAAATGTTCCAACCCGGTACGGCAGAGTCTCCTCCCCGGTGCGGACAGCTGCCATCGTCTGCTGAAAATAATGTCCATAATGTTCCATCGGATCATTAGACAGATCCATCTTTCCACTCAAAAAATCACTTAAACATTCTACCGGGATAAACTTCATCTTTTTATATGCTTTTTTCTGCTTCGATTCCCCGCGGTTTATCGGTTCCACATATATCATCGGTTTTGGAATCATGTACTGCTGTCCAATATATGGAAATGCATCTGAAATTAACAGATTTCCTTTTTTCACAGCATCATAAAACTGCTGCTGCAGATTCAATTTTAAAGCTTCTATATAAAGTGCTGAAAATAACTGATCTGCCTTAAACGTGCAGGCACTTTCATTTAACATTCCGGTACCAAAATGAACACCCGTTTTAAATTCTAACTGATAGATCGTATATTCCATGTCCCGCCTCATTTCTTTTCTCTCTGTAGTCAAAAATCAATCCTGCAAAGTTATTTTATTCCACTGCACTCATGATTTTCTGACACTGGGACAAAACATCTTCCGACACTTCCCCTATCACAGGTTTCACATGGATATCCATGATTTTGACACGTCCATAACCTCTTGATCCACTGCCGCCTAAATAATCATATTCTAAAAGTTTAAACCCGTCTTTTAATATTTCAAAATCATGAACCATTTCCGATTCATTCGTCACTTCATAAATCAACTGCATCGGAAATTTTGCGCCTCTTACCACACGTTCGATCTGTCTGGGGTTCGCTACTGCCGTTGTTCTTTGGATGCAGTTTTCAAATTTAACCTCTGTTGCACCTGTCAGCCCTGCATATTTTAATTCATCCATAT
>ENA-OZIA01000252-OZIA01000252.1-human-gut-metagenome-genome-assembly--contig:-NODE-252-length-18367-cov-5.105996_pt1 | contig 18367 bp, 16 predicted proteins | sample MGYA00244052_ERZ653698 | MGnify/ENA primary metagenome ERZ653698 (study PRJEB26926, sample SAMN06165337) | human gut metagenome | biome: ENVO:00009003; feature: ENVO:2100002; material: ENVO:00002003...
GAGATCATGCCTAGTCTCGTGGGCTCGGAGATGTGTATAAGAGACAGCTTTTATCTTTCTCCTTTTCTTTATCCTCAGATATATTCTTGAGGGAATCGGAACCAGTGGTTATATCATCATCAAAACCAGTGGTTTTTTGTGGTCTGCCGCCTTTTGACCCATCTGCGTACTTTTTGTTATTGGAATCAATCAAAGGCTTTGCAAACTCCCAACATATTGCGGCATTATGGGGCAAGGAAGTTTCTTGACCGGTGAACGCATACTGCGCAAGTGCGTCATAAAATGCAAGCCTTTCACGAGGTTTTAGCTTACTTCCTCCACTCCAAAACGACCGATAGAACAAAAAACTTTTACGTTCTTCCATGTGTTCCCCCTCAATTCATCAGGGGCACACCCGGCGGACGCTGGGAGCTGCGGGGGTCAGCTCCACCGGGGCAGGGTCGCCCTGCTCGAAGTACCGGGCAAGGCTGTCCAGATTTACAAGCCAGCCGCGCCCGGCATTTACGAACCGAATCTTACCGGCTTTGCACAGGCGGCGGATGTAATAGGGCGATAGGCCGTAAAGCTGGGCGGCTTGTTTGACCGGGGCCATGTTGGGCAAACGGGGATAGCTAATGCACTCGCCCATGGTCAATGCTCCTTTCCATCTTCCAACAGGCTTTCCACAGTCACGCCCAAAGCGGAAGCAACACGGCGAACGGAGTTTGCGTTACAACTTTTTCCGCCACGCAATGCCGTTATAGTGGCGCGGGAAACAGTGGCCCTTTGGGACAGGTCTGCAACGCCCACATCCTGCCGGGCCATTTCAGCGATCAGTTTTACACGGTCGATTCTCATACAATCAAGCTTCCTTTCATATTCATTTGCTTCATTTTAACATAAGCGTTTGAATAAATCAAGCCGAAAGATTATTCTTTTGCTTTTTTTCTTGTGAGAACTGTGTTATACTAAAAAAGAAAGGTGGTGCGGCTGGTGTCAATAGGCGATAACATCCGGACTGTGAGAAAACTTCAAGGGCTGACACAAAAAGAACTTGCAAGGCGATTAGGAATTTCCCCGGTTGGTGTTGCACAATGGGAAAACGGCTTAAGAAACCCAAAACACGAAACCATAAAGCGAATTGCAAGTGCTCTAGGGGTAAGTGTGACAGTATTATACGGACTTCCTGCAAAGGAAACAGCAGATCAACAAGAAGCATTGGAAAAGTTTTTGGATGAATCTGTTGATAATCAAGGTAATATCGACCCGAATAGATTTGCAGATGCAAAATACGGTGATCTCGGAAAGCTGGCGAATATGACAGATGAATTATATCTTAGTAGTCTAAAAGGCTGGACGGATTTTGATTTGCTGAATGTAATAGCCGGGAGCTTTAATGCACTAAATCGGGTTGGAAAAATTGAAGCAGTAAAACGCATTGCAGATTTAGAAACCAATCCACGATACTATAAAATACCGCCATATGATTCGGAAAACTCGCAGGATGCCGCCGGGGACACTCCCAAAGATACACCTCCCAAGAACGACTAAAGCCGTCCATCGGGGCTTATGTGCCGCTGTGAGTGCGGATATAGCCCCATAGAGCGCACACAACGATTGTGACAGGTGAGAACATGGAAGAACTTTATAATCAGCTTGCGACACTGGCCCGGCGGTATGGCGCAAAGCGGCTTGTGCTGTTTGGCTCCCGTGCCCGGGGCGACAACCGGCCCAACAGTGACATTGATTTGGCTGTGTACGGGATGCCAGAGGATAACCGGGCGGAGTTCTGGATGCACTGCGAGGAACTGCCCACGCTGCTGAAATTTGATATTGTGCACATTCAGGACGGCATGGAGCCGGTATTTCTTGCGAACATCGAAAGGGATGGTGTTGAACTGATGGACAAGCTGCATGAAAAATACGACCGCTTTACCGCTGCGGTGGCCCGGCTGCGGGAAGCGCTGGACGATTACAAGAAGTTCCCATTGGATTCTGTACGGGATGGAACCATTCAGCGGTTTGAGTTCTGCACGGAACTGGCATGGAAAACCATGCGGGAATACCTGCTTGACCAAGGCTATACCAACATCAACAGCCCGAAAGAGGTTATCAAACAGGCGTTTGCCTTTGGCATGATAGACGATCAAAAGGCATGGGTGGAGCTGCTGAACGACCGCAATTTGACTTCCCACGTTTACGATGAAGCCACAGCGGCGGCTATCTTTGCACGGATAGAGGGCCAGTATCTGCCCCTGTTCGACAGCGTGACCGCCTACATGAAGGACGAATGAAGCCCGGCGGGATAGCAGAAAGCGGGGTGGACGGATGGCAAAGATAACAAAGCGGATGAAGAAAGACGGCACTTGCTCCTACTGCATCCGGGTCTCCAATGGCTACGACCGGCGGGGCCGTCAAGTGATGGTGAACCGGACGTTTACCCCGCCGCCGGGCATGACCGGGAAGAAGCTGGAAAAGGAATTGCAGCGGCAGGCGGATGCCTTTGAACAGGAAGTGCATGCCGGTGTGCTGCTGGATGCGTCCATGAAGGTGGACGACCTGATAGAACGATGGTTCACCGAGTACGCAGAAAAGAAGCTCAAGCCCAAGACGGTTTACAACTACCGGCGTTTGGTGCCGCGTATTTCCGCCGGGCTGGGGCAACTGAAAGTGTGCCAAGTGAAACCGGCGCACCTGATGGCTTTTTACTCGAACCTAGAGGAACAGGGTGTGCGGGAAGATAGTACCTATACCGCAACGCCTGCCCTGCTGGAACGTCTGCCCCATGGCAAGCGGGGCCAGATCGCCAAGGCAGCAGGCATTGGGGACGATACCATGCGGAACGTGTATCGGGGCGCAAACGTAAGCCAGAGCACAGCCGAAAAGGTTGTCCGGGTGGTGGGGCTTCCCCTCTCCAAGGCGTTCACAGAGCACGTCAAGGACGGCGGAAGGCTCAACGGGAATACGGTGCAGCACTATCACCGGATGCTGTCCAGCGTATTCACAAAGGCTGTGCAGTGGGGTCTTGTACCGGAAAACCCTTGCAAGCGGGCAGAAGCACCCAAGGCCGAAGAGATAGACGTGCAGGCGCTGGAAGAAAAGGACGTTGCCCGGCTGCTGGAAGCCTTACAGGATGCACCGGCGCAGTTCAGTGTTATCACACAGCTTGCCTTGTTCACCGGTGCCCGGCGGAGTGAGATTTGCGGGCTGCGCTGGTGTGATGTGGATTTGGACGCGGGTACACTGTCCATTGAGCGGAACGTGCAGTACATCCCGGGCAAGGGCACTGTATTCACCACGCCCAAAACAAAACGCTCCCGGCGGTGCATCAAGATAGGCCCGGAGTGTGTGCAGCTGCTGCGGGAATACCGCCAGCACCAACGGGCGGAACGGCTCAGGATGGGCACGGCATGGGTTCGGCGTGTGGAGATCGCCGGGAAAATGGTGGAGAATGATTTGCTATTCACCAAATGGAACGGTGCACCCATTGACCCCAAGACGGTAACAACGTGGTTCCCGGGCTTCCTCGCTGCCCATGATCTCCCGCCGGTACACTTCCACAGCCTGCGGCACACCAACGCAAGCTTGCTGATAGCCGCCCATGTTCCTGTTACGGCGGTGTCGGGCCGTCTGGGTCACGCCAAGACCAGCACCACAACAGATATCTATGCCGGGTTCATCCGGTCGGCGGACGCTGCTGCATCGGATGCCCTGACAGATGTGTTTACCCGGATTCGGGACGAAAACCACGCATAAAAACAGAGCAGCCCACAGGGGGCGGGGATGATTCCGCCGGGCCTGTGGGCTGCTTTCTCTATGATGGGCTGTGTGTTGTCCTGTTTATCGGATGCAAGGCACACCGGAATGTGCCTTATTTGTGCCTTATCTGTCGCAAACAATTGGAAATGAATACGCACGAACGCGAATAAAAATGACGATGATTCTATATAAAACGGAACAAACACAAACGGTCGTTTCCCAATTGGCTCATTCTTTTAATCAGAGGGCCAGGGATTCGAGTTCCCTCGAGCGCACCAAAATCCCACGAGAAATCGTAAGATTTCTCGTGGGATTTTCCGTTTATACGCCATTTGCACGGTCTCTGCACGGTTTTTGCACGGTCCGCATTTTTCGTGTCAGATGGAGGCGGTTTACTGCCTCCTCTTTCGTGGAAAAACTTTCCCATTTGTTGCAGTTTTTACCCTGCTCGTCTTGGTAAGTATAGCGGACACCATAGGAGCTGCCGCGTTTTGTGATATATGCCATACGTTATCTCCTTTTTCAAGCTGTCCGGAGCCACGCATCGAAACTGTCTTTCGGGATGCGGATGCTTCCGCCTACCCGCAGAACACGGAATTCGGTGGTGCTGTTGCACAGGTTGTAAGCAGAGCGCAGGCTGATGGACAGCATCTGTGCGATCTCCTCTACCGTGTACACCAGTGTTGTGGCTTTCAGGCTGTCAGTCGGAGGAAGCAAGCTGCTTATCTCGCTCACTTTTCGGCTTGCGAAGTTCTGCAACGATTTCCGGCCGCTGTTCCTTCGGAGCCTTAGCGATAGCACAGATCTCACGGTCAGCAGCTTTGATTTTCCCGTTTAGAATTTCCTCCCGGGCACCGGGTGCTGCTTCATCGGCAGCCTCCACGCCGTTCATGTACTTTTCGGCACGTCGTACCGTCGCAGACCCAACACCATGTTCTACGGCGATTCGTTCGCAAGTGCGTTTTTCTGAATCGATGTGATCATTTTGATCACATCGATTTACTTTATAGCAATTTCCGGGCTGCCCGCCCACTGCCAGCTTGGTTGATTCATACTCTTTGCCCAGAAGAAACTTCTTTCGTTCCGGGCTGAGATTTCTGCGGCCAAGCTGATTTTTGCAGATCCATGCAAGCGCTTCGTACTTGTTCGCAAACTGGATTTCTTCCACTTCAAACTTGATAAAGCCGTGCTTTTTCAGGATGCGGTAGCGGGTGTGCCCATCCAGAATGTAGCCATTCCATGTGATGATGGGATTCAGAAGACGACCCTCGGCAATGATGTTCTGCTCAAGCTGCTGGAGCTCCTCAAAACTCAGCGGCAAAATTTGAGCAGAAAACTCGGGGTCTATTTTGAGATTGCTTAGTTTCAGCATATTGTTCGCCTCCTTTGACAACAGTGTACCGGTTTCCGCAGCAAAAGTTTATGGACTCGTAGTCCAAGTTACCCACCCCCTTAGTCCATGTGTTGTATACAATGATTCAAAATAAAAAATCCGAGCCAATTCTACGATGCCATGGCATCGTATGAATCAGATCGGAGACTTGAAAGCGTTCGCAGAAAGATGCGAGGGAGTATGGAGTCAAAAATATGAAGCGTTTTGCCCCAGTTAGTACTTCAATATTACTATTTTTTGGAAATCGGCACAACCATATAACCGTCTTTGATGAAACTATTTTTGTTTCATCGACGACATTGTATCCGCAAGCAGGGCAGACGTATATACATCTGCTATTTTTGCGTTGCAAAATGCTTGTTGGGAAATCCCAAACCCTTTCAAATCTGCACCGTCCCGGCGCAGGCTGCGCGATGGAATCGCTGAATAGCACAAAGGCATGTTGGAGTCCAGATGTAAAGAAAAAACGGCAAAGCAGATAAAATCCACTTTACCGTTTTATAGCAATTCAACATCTTCATGTAACAGCAACAGCGTTGAATTGCATATCGCAAATATGCTGTTTGAATGTTTCACTACTTTCTTGCCTGCGATCAAGAAAGCACTTCTGCTAAACACTCTACGTTGAAAATGCAATCGTACACTGCTATAATAAAATTGTGGTATTATCACCAAAAATTCAAGATGTAAAACGTTTGCGATTGGCAAACATTCAGGAGGAACGCATGGTAACAGGAGCCATTAAAAATAAGGTAGACAAAATCTGGACGGACATCTGGGCAGGCGGCATCACCAATCCGCTGACCGTCATTGAACAGCTGACCTATCTTATGTTCATCCGGTCATTGGACGAGAAAGAGCTTGCCACCGAAGATTTTGAGAACATGGCGGGCGAAAAGATGGAGCACATTTTCCCGGCCAGCGCGGCAGGGCAGTCTATGCGGTGGAGCCGCTTCAAGGACAAGGACTCCCGCGAGATTTTCCTGACCATGCAGCAACGGGTGTTCCCGGCCATCAAAAAGATGAAGTATGGCCGTCTGCCGGACTTTGACGCGAACGGTGAGCTGGTGGAGATCGAGGACGACCCCACCCGCCCGGACGAGGGCAATGCCGCCTTTGCGCGGTACATGGACGATGCCATGTTCCTGATCCCCACGCCGCAGGTGCTGCAAAAGATCATCACCGGGCTGGAGGATCTTTACACCCACGACATTGCCGACCTTGATATGCAGGGCGACCTGTACGAGTATATGCTGGGCAAACTGGCAACCGCAGGGCAGAACGGCCAGTTCCGCACGCCCAAGCACATCCGTGACATGATGGTGGAGCTGGTGCAGCCCACGCCGGACGACTTTATCTGCGACCCCGCCTGCGGCACGGCGGGCTTTCTGGTGTCCAGCGCGCAGTACCTCCGCGCCCACTACGAGGACAGCATGACCTCGGAGCAGTGGCAGCATTTTGCCGGCCCGATGTTCACCGGCTTTGACACGGACCGCACCATGCTGCGCATTTCGGCCATGAACTTGATGCTCCACTCCATCACGAACCCGGATATCGACTACAAGGACAGCGTGTCGAAGCAAAACTCTATCTGCAGCAAGTACACCATTTGCCTTGCGAACCCGCCGTTCAAGGGCACTGTGGATGCCGAGAGCATCAACGATGACCTGAAGGCTGTCACCAACACCAAAAAGACAGAATTGCTTTTCCTTGCGCTCTTCCTGCGGATGCTCAAAACCGGCGGACGCTGCGCCTGCATCGTGCCGGACGGCGTGCTGTTCGGTTCCAGCAAGGCGCACCAGAGCATCCGAAAAGAACTGATTGAAAACCACCAGCTGCGGGCGGTCATTTCCATGCCCTCCGGCGTGTTCAAGCCCTACGCAGGCGTGTCCACAGCGGTGCTGGTGTTTACCAAGACCGGCGCGGGCGGCACCGATAAGGTGTGGTTCTACGATATGAAAGCCGACGGCTTCTCACTGGACGACAAGCGCACCGAGGTGAAGGAAAACGACATCCCGGACATCATCGCCCGGTTCCATAACCTTGATGCCGAAACTGACCGCAAGCGCACTGAGCAGAGCTTCTTTGTGCCCAAAGAAGAAATTGCCGCCAACGGGTACGATTTGTCCATCAATAAGTACAAAGAGACCGAGTATGTGCCGGTGGAGTACCCCTCGACTACGGAAATTCTGGCCGACCTGCATGAGCTGGAAATGGAGATCACCAAGGGTTTGGCAGAACTGGAAGAAATGGTATGACGGAGGAAAATGCGATGACAGAAAACGATAAACTGCAAATGTTTGAGGACCGACCGATTCGTACCGCATGGGATGAAACGCAGGAAGAATGGTACTTCTCCATCGTTGATGTTGTGACGGTTTTAACAGAAAGCGGAGATTACAACACCGGGCGAAAATATTGGAATAAGTTGAAGCAACGCTTGAAAGCCGAGGGCAGTGAACTGGTGACAAATTGTCACCAGTTGAAAATGAAAGCGACAGACGGAAAACGCCGTTTGACCGATGTTGCCAACACGGAACAGCTCCTGCGCATCATTCAGTCGGTGCCGTCCAAAAAGGCAGAACCGTTCAAGATGTGGCTGGCGATGGTCGGCCGGGAACGCATTGAGGAGATCATTGACCCGGAACTGACCATCGAGCGCGCACTCGATACCTACGCCCAAAAAGGTTACTCCCCGGAGTGGATCAACCAGCGGTTGCAAACCATCCGCGCCCGAAAAGAACTGACCGATGCATGGAAGGTGCACGGCGTGAGAGAGGGGCAGGAGTATGCCATTCTGACGGACGAGGTGACGAAGGCATGGTCTGGTATGAACACACGGCAATATAAAAACTTCAAAGGGCTGAAAAAGGAAAACTTGCGCGACAACATGAGTACCCTGGAACTGGCCTTGAATATGCTGGCAGAAGCCACCACAACGGAGCTGACAAATGCCCAGAACCCGCAGGGACTGGAAGAAAACCGTGTCGTTGCCAAACAGGGAGGCGCAGTGGCCGGAAATGCCCGGAAAGAGATCGAATCCAAGACTGGCCGCCCGGTGGTCACTGCCGAAAATGCAAGTACCATGCTACTGGGGCAGACGGTTGCCGGAATGATTGAGAGCGTGGCAACGGAAAAAGATGACGAAAAATCGGAATAATATGCAGGTGTTGGAGGAGATGGTGTGATGGCGAAGTTGGGAGAGGTTTGTCTCTTAAAGGCAGGAAAATTCGTATCAGCGAATGATATTTCACCTGAATATAACAAGGGATTGTATCCTTGTTTCGGAGGAAACGGCATTCGTGGATATGTTGCAGATTATACGCATGATGGAGAGTTTCCGTTGATTGGCAGACAGGGGGCGTTGTGCGGAAATGTTAATTTAGCCTCTGGAAAGTTTCATGCAACAGAGCACGCAGTCGTTGTACAACCAAAAATCGAAATGAATGTGCATTGGCTTTATTATGCAATAAACGCCATGAATTTGGGTCAGTATGCAACAGGTGCGGCACAGCCCGGTCTTGCTGTGAGCAAGTTAGAAACATTATCAATAGAAATTCCGAATATTTCAGAGCAAAACAAAATTGCTCAAACTCTGTACAAAGTTGAACAGCTCGTGAATTTTCGCAAACAGCAGCTTGCCAAACTGGACGAACTGGTAAAGGCACAGTTTGTAGAGATGTTTGGAGATATAAATGTTAACAATAAGAAATGGATGACTTATCCTCTTGGAGAATTGTGTACGATTGTTAGAGGCGGTTCACCACGTCCAATTGAAAGGTATCTGGGAGGAACTATTCCTTGGATTAAAATCGGTGATGCGACAACTGGAGAAAACATTTACTTGAATTCTACGAAGGAATATATTATTCAAGAGGGCGTAAAAAAAAGCCGTATGATAAAAGCGGGAAGCTTGATTTTTGCAAATTGTGGGGTTTCGCTAGGATTTGCAAGAATTATTACATTTGATGGCTGTATTCACGATGGATGGCTTGCGATGGAAGATATTGACGAAAAGCTCGATAAAATATTCTTGTTATATTCTTTGAATCAAATGACTGAATATTTTAGGAAAACGGCGCCGGCAGGAACGCAACCAAACTTAAATACAAATATTATGAAGATGCATCGTCAAATTGTTCCACCCATGGAAATGCAAAAAGCTTTTATATCATTTGTGAAATGTGCAGACAGGCAAAAGCAAATCGTACAGCAGAGCCTTGATAAGCTAGAATTGATGAAAAAAGCGCTGATGCAGGAATATTTTGGGTAACTCCCTCAGCCGCCTGACGGCGCCAGCTCCCTCAGAGAGGGAGCCTTTGACGTGGCGGTGCCGAAAAGCCTCCCTCCTTGAGGGAGGTGGATGCGAACGAAGTGAGCAGACGGAGGGAGTTTGTATATAAAATGCCCCAAACTTCAGATAAAAGGCTGTGCAACAGCGGATTTTAGCGGTATAATAATGTTAACCAGAACATTTTATCATGAAAGGAGCATACGACGACGACCTTTGAAGAAGAAAAAGATTATAACAAGGCAAAGCTTGATGTAATTAAAGCAATGAACTCGATTCAAAAGCTGAAACCAGAACTTCGAGAACAACTGCTGAAAGAACTGGTTGGAGCGGAAGCGTATGCTTCGGTGTGGCAGGTTCTAATTAGAATGGGGATGTTGAAAGAAGCAAAGTAAAAGATTTTGGTGATGAGGATGGAGGAACGTGAGATTTTTATTTTGGAATACGCATAATACCAAAGATATAAATAAAATTCTTTGCAGTATGATCGTGGAGCAAAAATAAAACATTGTTATTCTTGCAGAATATGAAGACATCATTGAGGACTTGCTTTACAATCTCGATTTAAATGGTGTCCGAATGAATGTTTATCCATCTGTTGGATGTGAAAGAATTACAATTCTCGGGAATACTAAAAATGTTCGGCAAAGCCGCCAAAGCAGATATTATTCTATGCAGATTGTAGATGATGATTTGCTTTTGTGTGGAGTTCATCTTCCAAGTCAGATGTGGACAGATGAACGAACACAAACACTTGCTTTCCAGTCGGTGGTTCAAGATATTGAGCTTGCAGAAAAGGAAAGTGGAATTGATAAGACCGTAGTCGTTGGAGATTTTAATCAAAATCCATACGATGATGGGTGCTTGGGAGCATTTGGATTTCATGGAATTCCCGTTGCAGATGAAGCACAAAAAATATCAAGAACAATCTATAACGCAAAGTATAAAATGTTTTATAATCCTATGTGGAATTTGTTGGGAGATTTTAATTATCCACCTGGAACATACTATTATAAAGGTAACAAGGAGAAAAATGAATTCTGGAATATTTTTGATCAAGTGATAGTTCGTCCCCGGTTGAGAAGCAACTTTGTTGATAAAGAACTAAAAATCATAACAAAAACACAAACGGTTTCTTTAGTGACTCAAAATCAGCATCCAAATAAAGAAATCAGTGACCATTTACCGATTGTATTTCAATTAATGGAGGATTAAGTATGGATCATATGCTATCATTAAAAGAGAAGTTAAGTTTTGACAAGGTTGATTTGACAGCGCCTGATAAAGTTATTAAAGAAGTTGGAAATGAACTGAGCGAAATAACGCAGGGAATGGTCAAATGTGAAGTCAAAGAATATGATGGTCCAATTCGTTCTTTTACGCAAACCAAAGAAGTCGGTACAGCTGCATTGTTGACTGCTTTTCAAACTAAGACAGTAGAACAACATATAGATATTCAAAGTCGTTTGGGAGAAATGGGTAATACGCAAAAGAAATTTGAAGTATGCTTGGAAACGCCTGACAATAAAGACTACAAGTTTCGATTAATGTTTATTGCGTACGATGCAACTATTTATCCTGTAACAGTTGTTCTAGAAAGCGATATTGCAAATCAGTTGCCACAATACGGAAATGGCTATATTTATAGTTTTAAATCTCGCAAAGATTTTCAAATTTTTCTTGTGGATGTGATAAATTCGGATAAAGCAGTCACCATATTGCAACAATTAATCAATCTGGCTGGGAATGCGATGCATTTAGAAATGAATGAAGAGGCGGAGACGAACGCTGGCGTCTAAATGATATAGTGACGCAGCTACTTTGATGAGGCATTCAATTATGTCAAATTTTTCGTATTTGCTGGCTAAAAATGAATACTCCCTCTTTGCCAATTCTGCCATCGAGGCCGAGAAAGTGTTCTCCACCTCCCCGGCGATGTGCGCGGTGGGGTGCCGGAAGGCGTTGGAGTTGGCGGTGAAGTGGGTGTATGCGGCAGACAAGACCATCACGATGCCCTACAAGGACAACCTGCAATCCCTGTTGCACGAGCCGAGCTTCCGGTTCGCAGTGGACCGCAATGTGTGGAGCGTGCTGCCCAGCATCGTGAAGGCGGGCAATCTGGCGGTACATACGGGGCATAGTGTGTCGGCGGCGGATGCAGTGTTCAGCCTGCGGGGGCTGTTCGATTTCATCCAGTGGGTGGATTACTGCTACGGCACGGACTATGTGGAGCGCTCCTTTGATGAAACAGCCATCCCCGGCGAGAAAGTGGCGCTGGACGAAAAGAAGATCCGGGAGCAGGAAAGTTTACTGTCCCAGAAAGATGCCGAGTTGGAAGCCTTGCGCAAGCAGGTGGAGAGCCTTTCGGCGGCGTACACGGCCAGCAAACAGCAGAACCAGCAGAGCCGCAGTTTCACCGCCGCCGACCTTACCGAGACCGAGACGCGGCAGAAGATCATCGACATCGACCTCAAGGCCATGGGCTGGAAGTTCACCGGGCCGGACGCCGATGTGCGCACCGAGTACGAAGTGGACAACATGAACGGCGTGCTGGGGCAGAAGGGCTATGCGGACTATGTGCTGATGGGCAAGGACGGCTTGCCGCTGGCGGTCATTGAAGCCAAGCGCAGCACCAAAGACCCCAACATCGGGCGCAAGCAGGCTCAGCTTTATGCAGACTGTCTGGAGCAGAAGTTTGGCCGCCGTCCGATGCTGTTTACCACCAACGGCTACACCACCTATTTCTGGGATGAGCAGAGCGGCCCGCAGCGTGCCGTGAGCGGGGTGTTCTGCAAGGACGATCTACAGAAACTGATGAACCGCCGCACCGAGAAAAAGCCACTGGACACCATCGAAATTGACGATAAAATCACCGACCGCTACTATCAGAAAAACGCCATCCGGGCAGTCTGCGCCCACATCGCGCAGGGCTTCCGGCGCAATCTGCTGGTCATGGCTACTGGCACGGGCAAGACCCGCACCGCATCCAGCCTGACCGATGTGCTGAGCCGGGGCGGTCATGTGACCAACGTGCTCTTTCTGGCCGACCGCACCGCGCTGGTCAAGCAGGCAAAGGACGACTTCAAAAAGTATCTGCCCGACCAGTCGCTGTGCAATCTGTGCTCCTCCAAGGACGATAAGGCCGCGCGCATCGTGTTTTCCACCTATCCCACCATGCTCAACGCCATCGACAACTCCAAGACCAAGGACGGCGTGCCGCTGTTTTCGCCTGCACATTTTGACCTTATCATCGTGGACGAGAGCCACCGCAGCATTTTCAAGAAATACCGCGCCATTTTTGATTATTTCGATGCCATTCTGGTGGGCTTGACCGCCACCCCGAAAACCGACGTGGACCGCAACACCTACGACTTTTTCGAGATGGAACATGGCATCCCCACCTACGCCTACGATTACGACACGGCGGTCTACACCGACCATGTGCTGGTGCCTTACTACAACTACGAGGTCAAGACGAAATTCACAGAAGAGGGCATCCACTACGATCAGCTTTCACCGGAGGACAAGGCCCGCTACGAGGACGATTTTGCCGAGGACGACACCCTGCCCACCTTTATCCCATCCGAAAAGCTGAACAAGTTCATCTTCAACGCCAACACCGTGGACACGGTGCTGCAAGATCTGATGGAACGGGGCATCCAGACGGCAGGCGGCGACCGCATCGGCAAAACCATCATCTTTGCCCAGAACAAGCGCCATGCGGAGTTTATCCGGGAACGTTTTGGCAAGCTCTACCCGCAGCTGGAGACCCAGTACCCGGGATTCATCCAGAGGGTGGTCTGCGATGGTGCCTATGCACAGTCCATCATTGACGACTTCAAGCAGCCGGACAAGCCGCCGTTTATTGCGGTCTCGGTGGATATGATGGACACGGGCATCGATGTGCCGGAGTGTGTGAATCTGGTGTTCTTCAAAAAAGTGCGCAGCAAAACGAAGTTCTGGCAGATGATCGGCCGTGGCACACGGCTTTGCCCATCCCTTGCCTGCGTGGATGCCATCGACGGCGAATATACGGGCAAACGGCGGTTTCTGATTTTCGACTACTGCGGCAACTTTGAATTTTTCCGTCAGAAACCCAACGGCTACGAGAGCGCGGACACCAAAAGCCTGTCCGAGAGCATTTTCTGCAAGCAGGTGCGGATCGCCGCCGCGCTGCAGGATGGAGCCTATGGGGACGAAAACTACCAGAACTGGCGTAAAATTTTAACAGAAACCTGCCGTGCCGAAGTGGGAGCGCTGAACCCGGAGCTGGTATCCGTGCGGCTGCACCGACAGGCCGTGGAGCACTACCAGAAGCCGGAAGCCTTTGTCAGCCTGACCGAAACGGACAAGGGTACTCTGATGAAAGAGGTGGCACCGCTCATCTCGCTGGACGATAAGGACGAGGCCGCCAAGCGGTTCGATAACTTTGTGTATGGCTTGCTGCTCTGTGAACTGGAAGGTTTGCCGGGGCTGGGCCGCGCCCAGAAACAGCTGCGCAGCACGGCGGCAATGCTGGAAGGGAAAGCTACCATCCCACAGGTGCAGGCAAAGCTGTCCCTCATCCGGGAGGTGCAGACAGACAAATTTTTGACCTCGCATGATCTGCTCCGCTTTGAGGAAATGCGGCAGGAACTGCGGGAGCTTATCAAGTTTCTGGTGGACGGTGTAGAAGGGCAAAAGCCTGTCTACACGGCCCTTGCCGACCCGGTACTGGAGCAGACCGAGGGCAAAACGCTGGATTCCGGCTACGATTTCGGCGAGTACCGGGAACGTGTGAACCACTACATCATGGAGCACCGCAGCGATACGCTGGCCATCCACAAGCTGACTCAGAACATTCCGCTTTCCCGGGGTGACTATACCGAGCTGGAACATATCTTCACCTGTGAGCTGGGCAGCAAAGAGGACTATGCACGGGAGTTTCGGGATACACCCTTTGGTCTGCTGGTGCGTAAAGTGGCAAAGCTGGACCACAATGCTGCCATGCAGGCATTTTCCAAGTTCATCAACGACGAATCGCTGAATGCAAAGCAGATCGCGTTTGTGCAGAAGGTCATTCATTACATCGAGCAGAACGGTTATGTGGAAAGCAAAGCGGTGTTGATGAAACCACCCTTTGACCAGCCCATCCTGTTTACCCGCCTGTTTGATGGCAAAACAGGCAGTGAACTGATGGATACGATCAATTCGGTGAAAGAGAATGCCACCCATGTGACTGCATAAAGTGGTGGAATGCACTGATAAAATACGGTATAATACGCTTGAACTTTTCAAGAGATATCGGTATCAATATCAGTTCCGCAGCATAAACGTTGCACAGCTATATGGCGTTCAGAAATCTCGTGCATCCTCTATTATCAAGAATCTTATCAAGCATGGATTGGTGACGTCACCAGAATATGGCGTATACCAATTTGTGAAGAAGTAACACCGCGATCAACAGGTGGTTTTTGAAAACCAAGCGGTGAAGCTGTTACAGCCCATGGAACGTCTTAATATAATTTGAATTATCATAATCGAAATTATATTAACCACTTGTGTGAAAATGCCCACTCCCCTGAGAACTCCTCAGACGAGTGGGCATTCTTCTTCCTATATATCAAATATACCCTTGTGGTCACTCAAATCGCCACCAAGTCATGGATCAAAAATCATCTTTTTTCATTTTCTGGGGCTCTGCACACTTTTGCACACCGGCGGGAAGTTCAAATTTTGTCAACCTGCCCAAAATACGCCCTGAAAAGTTTACTTGACGTGATTTTAAAATCAATATATAATTGGGTTAGAAACCAATTATAGAAAAGGATGATTTCCAATGGCGCGCAGATACGACAGCAAAGAAGCAAAACGGCGGATACTGACCGCCTGTGTCCGGCTTTTTCTGGAAAAAGGCTACACGAACACCAAGGTGGCAGAAATTTTAAAGGAAGCAGATGTTTCTGCCGGGTCGTTCCAGAATATTTTCCGCACCAAGGACGGTGTGCTGACCGAGCTGATCGGCATGATGTTCAGCAGGCAGTTCGGCGCGGTAAGGCCGCTGGCGGCAAACGCCCCCTCGCCGGTGTACCTCTACGCGGTGGAAACGGCTTTGCAGCTGGCGATGACCGAGCTGAGCGAGAATCTGCGGGATATCTATGTGGAAGCGTACACCTTCCCCGCCACGGCGGAGATCATCCACCGCAGCACCACGGCCGAGCTGCAGGCGGCGTTCAGCGCGTATCTGCCCGGGTGCGCCGAGTGTGATTTCTACGAGATGGAGCTGGGCACGGCTGGCATGATGCGCGGCTACATGGCACGGCAGTGCGACCCCTACTTTACGCTGGAGCGCAAAATACGGCGGTTCCTGAGCATGAGCCTGAGTGCGCTGCAGGTCCCCGCGCAGGAGCGCGAGCAGGTCATCGCTTTTGTGGCGGAGATCGATATGCTTGCCCAGGCGCGGAAGGTGGTAGATGCCGTGCTTGCATCGCTGTCCGTGCAGTTTGATCTGAAAGGATAACAAGGTTTGATGACAAGGAGGGAGTAACATGAAAAAATGGCTGATCGGGTGCTTGACGGTGCTGGCAATGGTGTGCCTGATACCGGGGATCGCGTTAAACGCTAAAGCGGAAAGCTTGTACTGTCGCTACTGTGATAAGTTTACAGACTGTGAGATCCTTGGATACGAAAAATTTGATTCGAGCTTTCATACGCTCCATATAAAATGCAAGAGCTGCAGCAAGGAGAACGACATTATTGATGCAAGGTATTCGGAGCATACCGACGACGGCAAAACCCCCACCTGTACCACAGGCAAAACCTGTGCCTTATGCGGCGCGGAATACGGCGTTCTCGGTCACGACTGGGACAGGTGGACGCCTAACTACGCCAGCAACGGCACGCACACCCGCAGATGCAAGCGCTGCAACGCAGAAGAGACTGGAAGCTGCAGCGGCGGCTACGCGACCTGCGACACTCTGGGAATGTGCAATACTTGCGGAGGGAGTTACTACGGCGGTCACGCATGGGGCGAGTGGTCATCCGCCGGCAACGGCACGCACACCCGCAGCTGCACGAACTACTGCCGCGAAGTTGATACTGCAAAGTGTACCGGTGGCAAAGCAACCTGCACCACCAAAGCGGTCTGTGAGGTGTGTGATACGGAATACGGCGAAAAAGACCCAAATAACCATGATCTGGTGCATTTCCGTGCAAAAGCCCCCACCTGCACGGAAAAGGGCTGGAACGCTTACGAAACCTGCTCCCGTTGTGACTATACCACCTATACAGAGCTGACCGCACTGAACCATGATCTGGTGCAGCACGAAGCGCAAGCCGCCACCTGTACGAAACCCGGCTGGAACGCTTACGACACCTGCTCCCGCTGCGACTATACCACCTATGCAGAGCTGCCCGCGCTGAACCATGATCTGGTGAATCACGACGCGCAAGCCGCCACCTGCACGGAAAAGGGCTGGGATGCTTACGACACCTGTTCTCGTTGTGACTATACCACCTATGCGGAGCAGCCCGCACTGAACCATGATTTGAAGCAGCACGCAGCAAAAGCCCCCACCTGTACGGAAAAGGGCTGGAACGCTTTCGACACCTGCAACAACTGCAACTATACCACCTATGCGGAGCTGTCCGCACTGAACCATGATTATCAGGCTGTTACCGTAGACCCCACCTGTGAAACAGACGGCTATACTGTTTTTACCTGCTCCCGCTGCAAAGACAGCTACACCGCAGACCCGACCGATAAGCTGGGACACCAGTTCGGTGCATGGTCTCCGAACGGAACCGGCTCGCAGAGCGCCGATTGTCTGCGGCAGGGCTGCGTGCACACCGGCAGCACTGATTGCCGGAAGTTTACTTTCCGCACTGCGGAAGGCGAAACGCTGACCTTCTGCCCCGTGTGCGGGCAGGCAGAAAACGCCGCGCAGCTGGAAAAGATCGATGCCGCAACGGCGTGGACTATCAGCGGCAGTCTTTCTGCGGAGGATGTGACCGCACGGACGAACGGGGAATACCTGAGTGTGGCATTTGAGACTGCCGGCAGCCTGACGCAGCCCACCGGCCGGGTAAGGCTTGCGCTGCCCGCCGGACTGCTGGAAGGCAAAACGCTTGTGCGCATTGCCCCGGACGGCACACAGACGGAGCTGCCTTTTGAAGCAAAGAACGGCAAACTCATCTTTACGCTGGATTTTGCAAACAGCGAGCTGCCCGTAATGCTCTTCCGCCTGCTCCCCCAGACCGCCGCCCTCTGAGCGCTTTTACAGCGCACAAACGATAGACCGCAAAATGCCCGCCCACCTGTGGGAAACCACGGTGGGCGGGCATTCTTTTATGTTATGGTTATGTGCGTTTTGCCCTCAGCCGCACACGCTGCCATCCGGGGCAAAGAACTGCACGTGCTTTTGCCACTGGGTAGGGCTGATGGTGCGGCGGTAGCAGTCGGTCAGGGCTTCCACTGCAGTCTCCGGGGCAAGGGGCGCGCAGCCCGGGCAGTCCAGCACCAGAATGCGGAACCACGCGTCAAAAAGATGCTCGGTGTAGTGGGTGTCCCACGCGCCGCAGCGGGCGTAAAAGCCCAGCCGCCGCACTGCCATGGCTGCGTCCTCGGCCTTTTCCGGCATCTCGGCTTCAATTAAAATGGCCTCGGCGGTGTCCTCGTGGGCGGGCAGCTGCGCCAGCAGCTGCGCCCCAATGCCGTGGGCGCGGTAGGCGGGCACTACGGCAAAATAATCCAGCTGGCTCATCCGGCAGCCCTCGGGACGCACCATCAGCAGATAGGCGGCAAGGGTGTCCCCGTCAAACACGCCCCATGTGTGGGCAGTGCCATCCGCTTCGCTGTTCAGGATCATGCTCAGGGGCTTCAGCTCCCCGGCAGGAAAGTCCCGGCGCATCTCGTTCAGATACACATCGGTCAGCTCCGGGCCGGTGAGCAGCCGCCAGATAAACGC
>ENA-OZIA01000311-OZIA01000311.1-human-gut-metagenome-genome-assembly--contig:-NODE-311-length-15814-cov-4.918650_pt1 | contig 15814 bp, 16 predicted proteins | sample MGYA00244052_ERZ653698 | MGnify/ENA primary metagenome ERZ653698 (study PRJEB26926, sample SAMN06165337) | human gut metagenome | biome: ENVO:00009003; feature: ENVO:2100002; material: ENVO:00002003...
ATAGGTTCCGTTACAAGTTCTTTCGATATTGTTCAATTTTCAAGGTCCTGTGCGCCGCAGCCTTGCGGCTGACGACTTGATTATTTTACCACAGAAGCGGTTTTTTGTCAAGCACTTTTTTGAGAAGCTTTTGAAGTTTTGTGAACTTAAATCGTTCAGCAGTTTCTCGGTGCTAACCGGAACATTTGAACGTTCATTGGTTCTTTTCAAGGGCTTCCTGCTGAGCTTTCAGAAGTCATTCTTTTGTCTCAGCGCTTGGCGCTCACATATAGTACCATACCGCAACCACTTTTGCAAGCCTTTTTTACATTTTTTTCGCCTTTTTTTGCGCTTTGTGAACTATCGCCAGTTTTCCGCCGGGAACCGCCGGGTGTTTTGACGTCTCCGGCAGCGGCGGTGTCTCCCGCCCTATATTATTACATTATATAGGCAGCGTGATGCACAAACGGGTATAGACAGCGACTTATATTACCCGCCGGAAAGCGTACTGCGCTGTCAAGACTTTCCGTGCAAAATTTTGTCCCGAAAAATATCTGCGATTTTTGGCGATTGCTACAAAACGCAAAATATAGTGGTATTTTGCTTGACTTGCCACTAGATAATGATAAAATAGAGCTACATTCAGTTTGTTGGATATCGTTGTGCGCAAACGGGTATCTCTTAGGGTAAGGGATACCCGTTCACAATGCGCCTATATAGAAGGAGGAGAACCGATGAAGATCATCAAACGAAACGGTGCAGAAGTTCCTTTTGATATTACCAAGATCATCACCGCCGTTACCAAAGCCAGCGATTCTGTGGGCGGTCAGGCTCGCCTGAGCCGGGAGCAGATCACCCAGATCGCCGCAGCCGTTACCGACCAGTGCCAGCAGCTCAACCGCGCGGTCAGCGTGGAAGAAGTACAGGATCTGGTGGAGAACCAGCTGATGGACATTCAGGCGCACGATGTAGCACGCCACTATATCACCTACCGCTACGTCCAGAGCCTGAAGCGCCAGACCAACACCACTGACGAGCGCATCCTGAGCCTGATCGAGTGCCAGAACGAAGAGGTCAAGCAGGAGAACGCCAACAAGAACCCCACCGTCAACAGCGTGCAGCGCGACTATATGGCCGGCGAGATCTCCAAGGATCTGACCGCCCGTCTGCTGCTGGACCCGGAGATCGTAAAGGCACATCAGGAGGGTCTGATCCACTTCCACGATTCCGACTACTTCGCCCAGCATATGCACAACTGCGATCTGGTGAACCTTGAGGATATGCTGCAGAACGGCACCGTTATTTCCGGCACCTATATTGAGAAGCCGCACAGCTTCTCCACCGCCTGCAACATTGCCACCCAGATCATTGCACAGGTGGCCTCCAACCAGTACGGCGGCCAGAGCATCAGCCTGACCCATCTGGCACCCTTTGTGGACGTCTCCCGCAAGAAGATCGCCGCTGAGGTGGAGCTGGAGATGGAAGGTCTGGATGTCTCTGCCGAGCGCAAGAAGGAGATCGTGGAGCGCCGCCTGCGCAACGAGATCAACCGCGGCGTGCAGACCATCCAGTATCAGGTGGTCACTCTGATGACCACCAACGGTCAGGCACCCTTCATTACTGTATTCATGTATCTGGGCGAGGCCCGCAACCCGCAGGAAAAGGCCGACCTTGCCATCATTATTGAAGAGACCATCCGGCAGCGCTATCAGGGCGTGAAGAACGAGGCAGGCGTGTGGATCACCCCCGCCTTCCCCAAGCTGATCTATGTGCTGGAAGAGGACAACATCCGCCCCGGCGCCCCCTACTACTACCTGACCGAGCTGGCTGCCAAGTGCACTGCCAAGCGCATGGTGCCGGACTATATCTCGGAAAAGAAGATGCTGGAACTCAAGGTGGACAAGAACGGCGAGGGTCATTGCTACACCTGCATGGGCTGCCGCAGCTTCCTGACCCCCTATGTGGACCCCGAGACCGGCAAGCCCAAGTACTATGGCCGCTTCAATCAGGGCGTGGTCACCATCAATCTGGTGGACGTTGCCCTGAGCTCCGGCGGCAATTTTGAAAAGTTCTGGAAGATCTTTGACGAGCGTTTGGCGCTGTGCCACCGCGCTTTGCAGGCACGTCATCAGCGGCTGCTGGGCACCCCCAGCGATGCCGCTCCCATCCTGTGGCAGTACGGTGCGCTGGCACGCCTGAAGAAGGGTGAAAAGATCGACAAGCTGCTGTTCGGCGGCTACTCCACCATCAGTCTGGGCTATGCCGGCCTGTACGAGTGCGTGAAGTATATGACCGGGAAGAGCCACACCGACGCCGGTGCCAAGCCCTTTGCCCTGAGCGTGATGCAGCACATGAACGACAAGTGCAACGAGTGGAAGAAGGCCGAGAACATGGACTACTCCCTCTACGGCACCCCGCTGGAGTCCACCACCTACAAGTTTGCCAAGTGCCTGCAAAAGCGCTTTGGCATCGTGGAGGGCATCACGGACAAGAACTATATCACCAACAGCTACCATGTCCATGTCTCTGAGCCCATCGACGCCTTTACCAAGCTGAAGTTTGAGGCCGACTTCCAGCGCCTGTCCCCGGGCGGTGCCATCAGCTATGTGGAAGTGCCCAATATGCAGGACAATCTGGAAGCCGTCATGAGCGTGCTGCAGTTCATCTACGACAACATCATGTATGCCGAGTTGAACACCAAGTCCGACTACTGTCAGGTGTGCGGCTATGATGGCGAGATCAAGATCGTAGAGGACGACGGCAAGCTGGTGTGGGAGTGCCCCAAGTGCGGCAACCGCGACCAGAACAAGCTGAATGTTGCCCGCCGCACCTGCGGTTATATCGGCACCCAGTTCTGGAATCAGGGCCGCACGCAGGAGATCAAGGACCGCGTGCTGCATCTGTAAAAACAGCAAAACTTTATTTTTGATTTGATGTTTGGAGCGGCCTTTCGGCCGCTCCAAACATCTTTTCAACAAACGACAGGAACATTAGCATGAACTACGCAAACATCAAGTATTACGATATCGCCAACGGCCCCGGGGTGCGCACCAGCGTTTTTGTATCCGGCTGCCGCCACCACTGCCCGGGCTGCTTCAACGCCGTAGCATGGGACTTTGCCTACGGTCAGCCCTTTGATAAGACCGTGCGCAACGAGGTATTCGCCTCCTGCCAGCCGGACTATATCGCCGGGCTCTCCCTGCTGGGCGGCGAACCCTTTGAGCCGGAGAACCAGCGGGAGCTGCTGCCCTTTGTGCGCAACTTCAAGGCGCTGTACCCCGCCAAAACGGTGTGGTGCTACTCCGGCTACACTTGGGAACAGCTTACCGGCAAAGAGCCCAGTCCCGCGCGGTGCGAGGTGACCGACGAGCTGCTGGCACTGCTGGATGTGCTGGTGGACGGCAGATTCGTGCAGGCCGAACACGACATCTCCCTGCGCTTCCGCGGCAGCCGCAACCAGCGTCTGCTGGACGTACCCAAGTCCCTTGCCGCCGGGCAGCCCGTGTGGTGGGAGGACGAAAAGGTGTTCGCCACTCATACCATGGAACGGTAAACGTATTGAATCCCTCCCGTGAACATCAAAAGAAGCCGCTGCACGGTCTGTGCAGCGGCTTCTTTCTTTTTTCACTCCCGGCTGCCCACGGCGTCCTCGATAACGCGCAGAAAGGCGTTGCCGTAGCGGGCAGCTTTCTTTTCGCCCACGCCGCTGATGTTCAGCAGCTCGTCGATGCTCATGGGCTTTTTCTCTGCCATCTCCCGCAGGGTGGCATCGTTGAACACCATAAAGGCGGGCAGGTTCTGCTTGCCCGCAAGGCGCTTGCGCACCGCATACAGGGCGTTGAGCAGCTTTTCGTCCGCTTCGCTCAGGCTGCCGGCTGCGGCGGGCTTTGCGCGGCGGGGCTTTTCCAGCCGGTCGGCGCTCTGGGCGGCACGGCGGCGGGCGTATTCCACCTGCAGCTGCGCTTCCTGCTCGGCGGCAAGGCAGCAGGAGCAGTTGCCGCACTTTTGGGGCGCTGCTTCCCCGAAGTATTGCAGCAGAAAGCCGCGCAGGCAGTGCTGGGTGGTGGAGTAGAAGGTCATGTACTTGAGCCGCTCCTCTGCCTTGCGGGCGGCTTCGGCCTTTACATCGGCGGGCAGACCGTTGTCGGCTTCCCGCTCCTTGTCGATAAAAAATCGGATGGTGCGCACATCCGTGCCGGAATACAGCAGGGTGCACCGGGCGGGCTGACCATCGCGCCCGGCACGTCCGGCCTCCTGATAGTAGCTTTCCAAGTCCTTGGGCATATTATAATGGATGACGAACCGCACGTTGGGCTTGTCGATGCCCATGCCAAAGGCGTTGGTGGCCACCATCACCTGCACCCGGTCGTAGAGGAAATCGTCCTGATTCTGCCGCCGGGTGTCCGCATCCAGTTTTGCGTGGTAGGCTACCGCCCGGATGCTGCGGCTCTGCAGCAGCTGCACCGTCTCGTCCACCTGCCGGGTGGTGCTGCAATACACGATGCCCGCATGATTGCCCTCTTTGAGCACCAGCTCCAGCAGCTCCTTGGGCTTCTGGCTGGGCAGCGCCCGCCGGGTCTCAAAGTACAGATTTGGGCGGTCGAAGCTGGTGGTCACCTCGTAGGGCGCTTGCAGCGCCAGATGGGTGCGGATATCCTCCCGCACATGGGCGGTGGCGGTGGCGGTGAATGCGCCTATGACCGGTCGGCTGGGCAGGCTGTCCACAAATTCCTTGATGCGCAGATAGCTGGGGCGGAAGTCCTGTCCCCACTGGCTGATGCAGTGCGCCTCGTCCACCGTGACCATGCTGATCTGCCGCTCCTGCGCAAACCGCTGGAAGCCCGGCATCTCCAGCCGCTCCGGTGCCACATAGATGATCTTGTACCAGCCCTCCCGTGCGCGGTGCAGCATCAGCGCCTTCTGGTTGTCGGTCAGGCTGTTGTTCAGAAAAGCCGCCGCCACGCCCGCCTGCACCAGCGCCCCCACCTGATCCTTCATCAGGCTGACCAGCGGGGACACCACGATGGTAATGCCCGGCAGCAGCAGCGCCGGCACCTGATAGCAGATAGACTTGCCCGCGCCGGTGGGCATGACCGCCAGCACATCCTGTCCGGCCAGCAGGCGGCTGACGATTTCCTCCTGCCCGGGGCGGAAGCTGTCGTAGCCGAAAACTTTTTTCAGGATACTGTGCGGGTTTTCCATGGTTTCCTCCGTTATATAAGTAGGTGCGCTGACGCGCCGATCGCTCAAAACCTTATCAGTATACCACAAAACCGATACTTTTGGCAGAAAAAAGCGTCACTTTGCGCAAAAATGTGCGATATCCACTCTTTCTGCCCGGGAAGGATAGCTTTTCAGGCGCGAAAATGCTATAATGAGAACACATATCTCCATGCCACCCCCGCAGACTGCCCGGCATGGATCATGCAATGTAAAAAGGAGCATTTATAATATGCAGCAGAAACTTATCACCTTTGCCGTGCCCTGCTACAACTCGGCAGCCTATATGCGTCACTGCATCGAAACGCTGCTGAGCGCAGGCGAGCAGGCCGAGATCATTCTGGTGGACGATGGTTCCGTCAAGGATGACACCCCCGCCATCTGCGACGAGTACGCCGCAAAGTACCCCACCATCGTCAAGGCCATCCATCAGGAGAACGGCGGTCACGGCGAGGGCGTCAATCAGGGCATCCGCAACGCCACCGGCCTGTACTACAAGGTAGTGGACAGCGACGACTGGCTGGACACCGACGCCCTGAAGAAGGTGCTGGAGCGCCTGACTACGCTGGTAGCCCGCGGCACCGCGCCGGATCTGATGATCTGCAACTATGTGTACGAGCACGTGGAGGACGGCACCAGCCATACGGTGCGCTATACCAATGTGTTCCCGCAGAACCGCCTGTTCGACTGGGTGCACGTCCGGCACTTCCGCCCGGATCAGAACCTGCTGATGCACTCGGTCATGTACCGCACCGAGGTGCTGCGCCAGTGCGGCATGGTGCTGCCCAAGCACACCTTCTATGTGGACAATATCTTTGTGTACCAGCCCCTGCCCTACGTCAAGAGTATGTACTATATGGATCTGGATCTGTACCGCTACTTCATCGGCCGCGCAGACCAGAGCGTGAACGAAAGCGTGATGATCGGCCGTGTGGACCAGCAGCTGCGGGTCACAAAGCACATGATCGACTGTCAGGATCTGGACGCGCTGAAAGACCAGAAGCGTCTGCGCGCCTACATGGTGCACTACCTGTCGGTCATGATGGCGGTCAGCGACATCTTCCTGCTGCTGGACGGCAGCGCCGAAGCACACGCCAAAAAGGCAGAGCTGTGGCAGTACCTCAAGGATCACGTTACCCCCGGCGTCTACCGCGCCGTGCGCGTGAACCTTGGCGGTCTGACCGACCTGCGCTTCCCCGGCGGCGACAAGGTGGTCATTTCCACCTACCGCCAGCTGCGCAAGATCTTCAAGTTCAACTAAGGGCTTTTGCAAAACAGCACCAACAAAAAAAGAGATAGGTTTCCCCGAAAGGGGTTGCCTATCTCTTTTTGCTTTGATCTTATGTTTTCAGCCTTCTGCCCGATCGGTACGGTGAAGGCGGGCTATTTTCCTAATCAGGCACCCACGATCAGGCGCACGGCACCGTAGATGCCGGCGTCGTTGCCAAGGCTGGCAGCCTTGATGGGGGTCTCCTTGCAGGACTGGAAGGCATACTCCTTGTAGTGGCGCACCAGCGGGTTGAACAGGATTTCCCCGGCGCGGGCCACGCCGCCGCCGATCATGAACATTTCGGGGTCGGTGGTGGCGGCAATGTTTGCCAGTGCCATGCCCAGCGTGGAGGCCATCTCGTCCACCTCACGGGCAGCCAGTGCATCCCCGGCGCGGGCGGCGTCGAACACGTCCTTGGCTTCAAAGTCCCTGCCGCGCAGGGTGCAGGCGGTGTCCGGGTTTGCGTCCAGCAGTTTCTTCATGCAGCGCACAACGCCGGTGGCGCTGGAATACTGTTCCAGACAGCCGCGCTTGCCGCAGCCGCAGACGGCGGTCTCGTGGGGGTTGACGGTGATGTGGCCGATCTCGCCGCCTGCACCGTGGACACCCTCGATGATCCTGCCGTTGACAATGACACCGCCGCCGACACCGGTGCCCAGCGTGACCATCACCGCGCTGCGGCAGCCCTTGGCACAGCCCATCCAGATCTCGCCCAGCGCGGCCACGTTGGCATCGTTGCCCACCAGCACCTTGATGCCGTCCAGCAGGCCGGACAGTTGGATGGAGACGTTCCGCTCACCCCAGCCGCCGAGGTTGGCGCAGACAATGGGCACGATGCGGCTGTCCAGCACAGGGCCGGGCACACCGACACCCACGCCCTCCACCTGCTCGGCAGTGATGCCGTTTTCCTGCATCTTGTCCTTCACGGCTTTGGCCAGGTTCCCGAGGATGTGTTCCCCTGCATTGGAGGTGTCGGTGGGCACCTCCCACTTTTCCAGCAGAGCGCCCGCCGTGGTGAACAGGCCCACCTTGGCCGTGGTGCCGCCCAGGTCGATGCCGAATGCGTACTCTTTCATATTCATTTACCCCTTCTTTGCGGCGGTCAGGCCGCCGGTTTTCTCATCGTTATCATTATAACATATCCATTTGCAAAAGACAGAGGCTGAAACAGGATTTATGCAAAAAGCCGAAAATTCGTTTCGATTTTTGGCAAAGCAAAAGGCCCTCCCGCAGTGGGAGGGCCGGAAAGCCTTGGGAGAACTTACTCCTCGTCAGAGGATTCCTCTTCGTCATCCTCGTCGTCATCATCCGTCTTGGGCTTATAGAAAATGCCGCTGAGGAAGATGCTGATAAAGTACAGCAGGCACATGGGCACAGCCACGAAGCACTGCGACACGATATCGGGCGGGGTGATGATGGCTGCGACCAGGAAGATCAGGACAATGGCAACGCCGCGGCCCTTCTTCATGATCTCGGGGTTTGCAATGCCCATCTTGGCCAGAATGATGGTGACCAGAGGCATTTCAAACACACAGCCAAAGATGATGAACATGGTCAGGCAGAGGTTGATGTAGCTCTCGATGCTGATGGATGCCGTGATGTAATCGGTACCCTCCAGCGTGACGAGGAAGTTCAGCATGAACGGCAGGGTGACCTTGTAGGCGAACAGCACACCTACGCAGAACAGAGCCAGACCGAACAGCAGCACCAGCCGGAAGAAGAATCTCTCGCTCCGTTTCAGGCCGGGTTTTGCAAAGGCGTAGACCTGATACAGCGCCACCGGAATGGTCACGATCACCGCAGCGATCAGGGACACCCGGAAATACTGCATCAGCTTTTCCTGCGGGGCCAGGAACACGAAGGTGTAGTTCGCATTCATTGCCATGGCCGTCAGCAGGTCGATCAGCTTATCCGAAATTGCCAGGAAGCCGATCACGCCCACTACAAACACCGCCGCGCAGATGATCAGCCGGTTCCGCAGCTCTTTCAGATGTCCGGTCAGCGTCATGCTGCCGTCGTCCGACATGACTTCGGCTTTCTTTTTGCGCTTCACGTTGGTAGCCACAAATTACTCCTCGTCCTTCTTCTCAGCCTTTTCCTCGGTCTTGGTCTCGGCAGGCTTGGCTTCGCCGTTCTCATCCACGTCGTCCATGCCTTCCTTAAAGTTCTTCATGGTCTTGCCGAACATCTTGCCCAGCTTCGGCAGGTTCTTGGGTCCAAAGATGACCAGAACGATGATCAGAACAATGATAAACTCCTGAGGTCCGATTCTCATAATAATAATCTCCTTTTTACTCTTGCCGCGCCGCTCTGGCGGGCTGGATTCCAGTTTTTATCCTACAACCGCGGGCGCGGGTGTATCCATGTACTTAGACCTTTGCCTCTTCGGCAGGGGCAGCCTCCTCAGCGGGAGCAGCCTCGGCAGGGGCTTCGTTTGCAGCAGGGGCCTCCACGGGCTTTTCCTCTGCCTTCACAGGCTCAGCGGCAGGCTCCTCCGCCTTAGCGGGCTCCTCGGGCAGCTCCTCCACGGTATCCTCCAGCTCGGCCACTTCCTCGACCTCTTCGGCCTTCTTGGCTTCTTCCTTGCTGGTCTTACCAATGTTGGTAAAGCTCTTGGTGACATCCTTCATGCTGTCGTCGATGTCCTTCTTGATGTCGGTCAGGGGAGCAACGGCTTCCTTGATGGGGGCCTGGATCTCGTTCAGAGGCTCCACCACATTCTTCTGGATCTCCTCGGAAGCGGCACCGGTGTACTTCTTCAGCTCCCGCAGCATCTTGCCGAGCTTGCGGGCGTACTCGGGCAGCTTATCGGGGCCGATGACCACGAAGGCCACGAAGGCCACCAGGATCAGCTCTGTAAAACCAATTTTCATAGCGTTCCAATTCCTTTCCTCTCACACAACAGGCATCCTTTGCGGCCTGCCGTGCTGTTACTGCACAGGGGATGCGGCGCGGTGTGCGCCTTTGTTGCCCTATGTATACCGGAAGTGTGTGAACTTCAAATGAACTTATTTTGAACAGTATATGAACAAGAGCAATTTCATGTTCATTTATATAACAATTCATATACTCCATCAATGATATTACATTTTGGAATCAATTGACCGGATTGGTCAGCGTGCCAATGCCCTCGATCTCGCACCGCACCACATCTCCGGGCTTGAGGAACTGCGGCGGGTCCATGCCCATGCCCACACCCGCCGGGGTACCGGTGGCAATGATGGTGCCCGCTTTCAGGGTCATGCCCTGCGAAAGCTCGGCAATGACATGGTCGATGTCAAAGATCTGCAGGGCGGTATTGGAATCCTGCCGCTTCTCGCCGTTGACAAAGCTGCGGATGCCCAGCCTGGGCGGGTAGTCGGCAAAGGCATCTGCCGTGACGATGCAGGGCCCGATGGGGGTAAAGCCGTCCAGACTCTTGCCGAAATACCACTGTTTATGCGCCGTCTGCACATCCCGGGCCGAGACATCGTTCAGGATGGTATAGCCGAAGATATAGTCCCGGGTCTGACCGGCGGGCACATCCCTGGCATCCTTGCCCAGCACCACAGCCAGCTCACACTCGTAATCCAGCTTTTTCACCAGATCGGTGTGGGCCTCGATGGGGCCGCCGTCCGGCACGGCGCGGGTCACGCGCTTGGAAAAGTAGATGGCATCCTCGTGCTTGGTGGCAAAGGCAGCGGCAGAGTATTTCTCCGCCTCATCGGAGTGGGCCATATAATTGATGCCCAGGCAGATGACATCCTGCGCCGGGGCCGGGATAGGGCTTTCCAGCGTGACGGCCTCCACAGGCAGAGCGGGAATGCCCGCAATGGCCAGCGACAGCCCATACCGCACCTGCGGGGTCAGAAACGGGATGGCCTCGCTCAGGGTCTCATAGCTCAGGCCCAGCCAGCTCAGCGGCCAGACCTGCCGCCCATCCTCCGATAAAATTGCCGGGTCTTCCACGCCGTCCGGCAAGCGGCAGGTAATAAAACGCATACCGTATCCCCTTTCTCAGTGCCGATACGCAATGGCGTTCCGGATACGCTCCGCCTCTGCCTGACCGGCCAGCTGGCGCACCAGTTCCAGTGCAAAGGGGATGGCACCGCCCAGCCCATAGCTGGTGGTGATGTTGCCATCCACCACGACCTCTTCATCGTGTACGATGGCACCGGCCAGCTGATCCTGGAAGCCAGCGTGGGCGGTGGCGTTCCTGCCCTCCAGCAGGCCCAGAGAGGCCAGGATGCTGGGGGCAGCACAGATGGCGGCCACCTTCCGGCCCGCCTTGGCAAAGGCGGCACAGGTCTCGGTGACCGTCTTGTTGGCGGCAAGGTTGGGTGTGCCCGGGATCCCGCCGGGCAAAACGACCATGTCCACATCGGAATAATCCACTTCCTCGGCCAGCGCATCGGCGGTCAGGTGGATCTTATGGCTGCTCACCAGCTCCCTGCGGCCCATGGCAGAGGCCACGATGACCTCCACCTTGGCGCGGCGCAGCAGGTCAACCACCAGCAGGGCTTCGCATTCCTCGGTGCCATCGGCAAAAAATACAACTGCCTTACTCATCTTTACAGACTCCCTTCTAAAAAAGCGCACCGCAGGGCGGGTGCTCCCCTGCCCCGCGGCGCGCGGTCCGTGTTATTCTTCGGCGGGCTGTTCCGCCTTTTCTTCCAGCAGGCGGCGCAGCACACTGTCATCCTTGCTGATGACCCGGCTCACCCGGCTGATGATGGCGCTGGACGCACCAATGTTGCCCATGATGCTGGTATAGCTCTGCTTGTTGACCAGCTTTTCCGCGATGTTATACCGCTGCTCCATTGCACTGAGCTCGGCGTAGCTGCACACATCCTGCAAAAAGCGGTAGCACTCCTCAGGCGTTTTCAGCTCCAGCAATGCAGAATACAGGCCGGACTCTCCGGTGGGATGATCTTTTGCCATGGCTTGTTCCTCCCCTATCGTTCAGGTTGGGTCTGGCCCGCGCGGGGCACTTCAATACACTACTTTATTGTAGTGCAAACGCGGCAAAAAATCAACGGGAAATTTACAGCATTTTTTCCAGCGTGGTCAGCTGCATGGGAATGCCCGCCGCTTCTGCCTCGGCGGGGCCCAGCACGCGGTAGCCCTTGGTCTTGAAGAACTGCAGCACCGGCAGGCACTTGGTGTGCACCTCGCAGTACAGGCGGCCCCGGCCCTCACCCCGGGCCAGACGCTCGCAGGTAGCCAGGATATCCCGGCCCAGTGCCTTGCCCCGGTACTCGGGCTTGAGGTAGAGGTGGAGCAGGTGCAGGGCCGTGTTCTCCATCTTCCAGGCAAAGTAGCCGATGGTCTTGCCGCCCAGCACCACGAGGAAATAGTTCACATCGTTGTCGATGTCTGCCTCAATGGCATCGGCGCTCTGCAGCGTTTCCACCAGCGTGTCCAGCTGCTTTGCAGGGTAATAGCGCTTGTAGACCTCGTGCCAGATCTCACTGGCAAGGTCAGCGTTGGCGTGAATGTATTTGGCCTTTGCGACCAGCTTGTAATCGGGTTTCATAGTGCTCCTTATGCGTATACGATATAATCCGGCTTGCGGGGGGCGGCGGGCCGGGGTTCCTCTGCCGGGTAGCCCAGAATGCAGTGGCCCACACCGATATAGTCCCCCTCAATGCCCCACTTTTTCAGCAGGGCCTTGCCCTCTTCGGTCTCGAACTCTTCCTTTGCGCGGTTGATCCAGCAGCTGCCCAGCCCGATGGCGGCAGCAGCGTTCATCAGGTTGCCCATCACAAGGCTGCCGTCCTGCACGCCACAGCGGGCGTTGGCATCGGCCAGCACCACCAGAATGGTGGGGGCACCGTACATGGGGTCGCCCGTGTTGCCCATCACGGCAGCATTCATCCGGGTGAGCTGGGCGCGGGTCTCAGCATCCTGCACCACCACGATCTTTGCGCTCTGGCGGTTCATAGCGCTGGGGGCAAAGGTGCCTGCGCGCAGAACGGCTTCCAGCTCCTCTTTCGTGATCTGCTCCGGCTTGTAGGCGCGGCAGCTGCGGCGGGTCTCAAGGGTATGTAAGGTCTCATTGGTCATAGCAATTTCCCTCCCTAAAAGTTCTGGTGTTATTGTACCATACAACGCCGTAAAGTGCAAAACAAAAAGGCGGCTGCGCCTTCCTTTTTGAAAGCGCAGCCGCCTGATTGCTCTTCGTTGGTTTGGAACGAGATGTTTTACAGCGCGGTCTTGATGTTGTGATGCGTGGAGCTGTAACGAACAACTGCTTCCATCAGGGCAACGGGCCACAGAATGACCTTACCCAGAATCTCGGCCGGCTTGACATCCACCGTATCCATGCTGTTGATGCCGAACAGAACCAGACAAGCAATGCCGCAACCCAGAATGTAATAGTACATAAGTCAAACCTCCTATATTTTTCTCACAGGCTTACGCCTGAAGCTCAAGTGTCGGCGGGGCGTTTTCCGCTCTCCGCATCCTTACTATACCGCAGTTTTGATATAAAGTCAATATCCAAAAACGTGAAACAAATTAAAGCTTCTTTTGAAAGCCGTTTTGCTCATGTAAATAAAGTGGTGAAGTTCGCTTTGCTTTATAAATGTGAAGTCAGTGTCCTGAATTGGCCGTGAGCTGGAAACAAATTGTTCATATTCTGCCCTGAAAGAGGCCGAAAACGGGCGTTTTGTCCTCTGTGGAAAAACAGGAAATGGTGCACAAAGCGCCATCTGCAATTTTGTGCAGAGCGCCCTGCAATAACAGCTGTTTTTCATACGTTTACAGGTTAAGGAAAGACGTGTCGGAATTTTTTGTTTTTTGAAGTGAGGACACCGCCATGAAGAAAATTTTTCGCAAAAAAATTTTTGCTTTTTTCCTCTCGGCCCTGCTGGTGCTGGCCCTTTCCCTGCCCGTTTTTGCGGACATGGGCCCCAAGCCCTCGGTCACGCTCAAGCTCTATTACACGCCAGGCCAACGCTATGCGGTCACCCTGCTGGGCAATACGGCCCTCAACGGCCCCTGGACCGCCCCGGCAGACTACCGGGAGCGGATGGGTTCCCGGGAGGCCTGGGAGGCCTTCCGGAACTACCCCGCCCCCGAGGGCTACTACTTTCTGGGCTATTTTCAGGAATACCCCGGCGATGCCGATACAGAGTTCGTCTGGGGCTACTACCCGCCCAACAAGTTCTATGTTTTACTCTATAATATAGAGACTGGTACATTCTACCGCAGCGAGGAGCCGGTGGAGCGCTATGCCTTTTCCAGCGAGTGGCAGGTGCTTCTCGATTCCCAGGACGGCCTGCGGGTCTACCACAACCGCAACGATTCCGACATTCTTTCCTCCTTTGCCGCCCGGGTGCTCATCACCCTGATTTTAGAGCTGACGTGGGGCATCCTGCTTTTCGGGCTGCGCGGCCCCGCCCAGCGCAATCTCATCGGCAAGGTCAACCTTGCCACGCAGATCATCCTGAACCTCGGGCTGTGCTATGGCACGCTCTATCTCGGGCCGATGTGGGGCAATTTCCTTTATTTTGCGCTGGAGGTGCTGGTGTTCTCCGTGGAAGCCTTTGTCTACAACCGGTATCTGCCCTGGCCGGAGGGCAAAAAGCCTCACCCCATCCTCTATGCGCTGACCGCCAATCTCCTTTCCTTCGGCATCGGGCTGGAATTGAACGCCCTCTGCACCAACACACAGATCCGGCTGATCGGGCTTGTCTGTCTGGTGCTGTGGTACGCCGGGCCGTGGCTCTGTCGAAAGCTGCGGAAAGTGCAAAATGCACAATAAAAAGAAAAATATTCGTCAAGAATCAATCTTGTTGCGCACCGGGAAATCCGCTATAATAGAAGCGTCAAACCAGATTTTACCGGAAAGGAGACACGGACGTATGGCAAAAGCATCTCAGGTCGTTTTACTGGAAAATGAGTTTTACCTCATCAAGGCACCCAATGGGAAGGTGTTGGAGATCAAGAACTTCAACACGGAGAACGGCGCGGCCATCCGTCTGTGGGACTACGCCGGGCATCCGTGGCAGCAGTGGCAGTTCGTGGACGCTGGCGAGGGACGCTGGCGGATCAGGAACCGCTTTACGGGCAAGTTCATCGATCTGGCCCTGGGCGGCGTGGTCGAGGGCACCTGGCTGCACCAGTGGGGCCGCACCAGCGGGCTGAGCCAGTGCTGGGAGCTGGAGTCCACCCGGAACGGCCGCACCCGCATCCGCAATGTGCTGGCCGACAAATACATCGACCTTGTGGGCATGAACACCTCCAACGGTGCACAGGCCCAGATCTGGAATTACGTCTCGGGCGGCAATCAGGAATGGAACCTGGTGCGCGTTGACCCCGACACCGCGCAGACCAACGCCCGTGCCGAGGAAAAGCGGGACCCGGAGCCTACGCCCTCCCAGCGCAAGCACCAGAATGATCTGGTGCGGAAGCTGAACAACGCCGGAAAAGGCCGGGCCGCACGGAAATAAGAAACGATAAAAGCGTCCCACAGGGGGCTCCCTGTGGGACGCTTTTTGTAATGCTGACAGAAACGGAGAATTGCTGATGGATCCCAAATTTCCCATGCGCAACACCACCCTGTGCTATCTGGAACAGGATGATGCCTACCTGATGCTCCACCGCGTGACCAAGAAGAACGACCTGAACCACGACAAATGGATCGGTGTGGGCGGCAAGTTTGAGCCGTTTGAAAGCCCGGAGGACTGCCTGCTGCGGGAAGTGCAGGAGGAGACCGGCCTCACCCTGACCTCCTACCGCTGCCGGGGCGTGGTGACCTTTCTTCTGGGCGAGCTGACCGAATACATGTTCCTTTACACCGCCGATGCCTGGACAGGCACACTGGTAAAGGATGCCGCCCGGAACGAGGGCATTTTGGAATGGGTGCCCAAGGAGCAGGTGGAGCAGCTTCCCATCTGGGAGGGCGACAAGATCTTCTTCCGCCTGCTCGAGGAGGACAGACCCTTTTTCTCGCTCAAACTCCGATATGAAGATGATACGCTGGCTGAAGCCGTGTTGGACGGGAAACCTTTATAACTTCCTCAGTCACGGCTTTGCCGTGCCAGCTCCCTCGGAGAGGGAGCCTTTTAGCCTCCCTCATTGAGGGAGGTGGCATCGCGTAAGCGATGACGGAGGGAGTTTAGTTCAGCTTCAGATCGCCCTCTTTGATCCAGCCCAGCTTGCGCTCGATCTCGCAGAAGAGAACGCTCAGGACAGCGGGCAGAACAAAGCAGATGAGGACCATGGCAACCCAGTCCATGGGGGTGATGGCGGCCTTGGTGCCGGCGGCGATATCGTTCACCCAGCCGGTGTACACGCCGATCTGGCCCACCAGACCGCAGGTGCCCATGCCGGAGGAGACCGCCGCGCCGTTCATCTCAA
>ENA-OZIA01000316-OZIA01000316.1-human-gut-metagenome-genome-assembly--contig:-NODE-316-length-15618-cov-14.777228_pt1 | contig 15618 bp, 7 predicted proteins | sample MGYA00244052_ERZ653698 | MGnify/ENA primary metagenome ERZ653698 (study PRJEB26926, sample SAMN06165337) | human gut metagenome | biome: ENVO:00009003; feature: ENVO:2100002; material: ENVO:00002003...
GAATCACTATTAACATCCGGTAACAGTTAAATGTTATCGGATTTTTCTTTTAAATAGCTGATATTAAACGTTTTACTTTCGCCCCGTTTAACTTTTAATAACCTGCCTGTGTAGGCATATTTGTAGGCATATCCCCTCTACAGGCATAAAATAGGCATATAAAAATGACGGCAATAAGAGTTGTAAGACAAGGCAAAAAAGGCAAAACCGACCGGCTCCCCCTGTATGTGGAATTTTATATCAACCGCGAGAAAATAAGGATCGCGGTAAGGTTAAGTGTCACGTCCAAAGAATGGGACGAGCAAAACGAAGTGATAAAAGGCCGGGACAAAGAGAGTAAAGACAAAAATTTAATCATCTCAAACATCCGGTCACGTGTAAGCGACATATTTGTTCGTGCCCGTCTTAAAAATGAGACGCTGACAAAAGAAAGTTTCTTCCGCCAGTACAACAATCCTTCGGATTTTGGTACTTTCTTTGATTTTGCACGGGTTTACCTCAAACAAATTAGCAAAACAATTTCTTTCGGTACCTGGAAACATCACGTTTCTATCATCAAGAAACTGGAAACATTCGCCCCCGGCCTTGTATTTTCAGAGATTACCCATGAATTTCTCCTGTCTTTCTTTGCATATCTTCGCAAAATAGGTAACATGGATTCTACGGCATGGCGTAACATGGCTACTATCAAAATATATGTAGGTGCCGCCATACGCGGCGGTTATATGGACCAGGACCCGTTCGCGGCCATAAAGATACGTCGCCCCAAAAGTGAAGTTATATACCTGACGGAAGAAGAACTCCTCCGTCTGACCGCCTTGTACCGGTCCGGCCGCCTGGAAGAATGTACCCAGAACGTACTCCGTTTTTTTCTGTTTCTTTGTTTTACTTCTTTGCATATAGGCGATGCAAAAGCATTGCAGATAAACCAGTTCATAGGGAATGAACTACACTACACACGAGGTAAGACCAAAATACCGGTAACTGTACCCTTATCGGACCCGGCACGTTATATTTATGAATATTACCGGGCCGGACGTACAAAAGGTAACTTGTTTATGAACCTTCCCACGGATCAGGATATAAACCGGGTATTGAAAACAATAGCCGGTAAAGTAGGAATAACAAAGGATATCAGTTCAAAGACCGGGCGGCATACATTCGCTACCTTGTATTATAAGAAAACACATGATATCGTAACGCTATCCCACCTTTTGGGACATAGTTCTATAACTATGACAATGGTTTACGCACATGCTCTGGAAGATGAACGCGAAGCGGGAATACACGCCTTTGATGATATGTTATAACTAAAAGAGTGAAGGGGAAACGTGTTTCCCGCTTCCCCCTTCGCTTTTCTACTCCAACGTATAAACGCTCCAGTCTATCGCCTTTTTAAGTGCCCAGCCTTCCTTTTGTGTCTCCTGTATATGTTTCACGGCACCGGTGTAAAACTCTTGTAGTTGCTGCATACTTGCAAACTCGTAAAACGTCGGGTTGTCTTCTTCCCCGAGCTTGAAAGTAACAGGAAGGTTTTCCCCGCCTGTCTGCAAGGCAAGATCGTACGCCGTCTTATAATTCATCTGGTTCTCCATGGAAAGCCAGACTTTCAGGCCGTTCCATACGTACCCGCTTTCGATCGTGTCGGTTATCTTCCGGTTATACCATTCATTAATAACCGCCTTGATTTCTGCCAGTGCGGGTAGATGATCGAACGTCTCTTCCATGTAACTACGTTGCACTCCTTCGGGTGTCTCTGTTTCCTGGTAATCCCACGTAATACGCCAGATTCCCCGGCGGCGGTTGGTGCATCTTACCGGTTCCGCCTTGCTGTCTGCATAAATCCGTATCATTTCAAGTAAAATGTATAATTATCAATCCTTTTTCACTTACTTCACCTTCGCAATGTGCTTCAAAAGGCAGTTCTCCGTCTCTTGCCGCTGATTCACAAATGAAAAGGGTTTCCTCCAGGCTGGTAAAATACTTTCTCTCCTTGCCGTCGAGTTCCAGCTTTATAACAGTCCGGTTTCCGTTTTTCGTCGGAACGTCCTTTTCATAATCAAGTACGATCACATCCTTGTTCATCAGTTCGGGCGACTTGATCCTTGCCCCGGTAAATCGTTTCCGTCCGTCTTTAGGCTTGTACTTGTAGCCCAGATCTTTTAATTTTTTCATTTTCTTTCCTGTTAGTTTATAAAATAAGTTCTTGCAATCGGCATGTTTTGTAAGCCCGTAAAATGAGGCGGTTAACTCCTGCCTGCGTTTCTTGCTTTTAATCTTGTGCATCTTGCGGGCGAACTTCTGTTTGTTACGCTTCCTTAACCGTACATGATCCGGGCGGGTTACATATCCCAGAAAGTCGATACCTTCGGTGATCGGGAAAACGGTATCATTGCTTTTAATCTCCAGGCGGGCTTTCCGGGTCTGGATATCCCTAACCTTCCAAAGGTATTTCTTACTACCGGAAAGCACCAGACCATCGTCACAATACCGGTAATAATATGCTACCGCCTCCTGATCCTTTAACCGGTGATCCAGGTAAATGGATAGAAGCAAATTACAAAGCCCCTGTGATGATCTTAGCCCGATACTTACGCCTTTAGGCATCATGCGGATGCACTCTTCCAGGATTCCGATCAATATTTTATCCTTGAACATCCTTTTCACTGCATCCAGCAAAACGTCCTGGTCTACGCTCTCATAGAATTTCGTTATATCGAACTGGTACCCGAACAGGGTTCCTTCGGGATCATCCTTTATATCTTTAACGATATACTGTAAAAGGTCATGCGTTCCCCTGTTTTTAATGGATGCGGAAGTAGTCCGGATAAAACGTACTTTCAAATGCCGGTCCACCACATTCATAACAGCGTTAAGAACGATCCTGTCCTCCAGGGAAACCGATTGTACGATCCTTACTTTCGGCCCGTCGTCTACGGTCATTTCCCGATATCCTCCGAGCTTGAACCGCCCGCTCCTGATCCGCTGCCTGATCCTCTCTACCGCCTTCGGGACATCCGCCAGTATTCGACGCCCGGCAAAGCTGCGCTTTCGTCTTCTTTTGCGCAATACCGTTTTTATGGCGTCCTCTATATTGGCGTCCTCGACAATCTCTTCTATAATATTATCTTCTCTCCACATGATAATTAAATCAGCCTTCAATTCCCCGGGCCGGGCTTCTTCGAAAAAACTTCCTACCAAACCCCATTGCCCTGCGCTTTATTTTTCCCCTTTCCAACCGTAAACGGCTGCTGTTGGCGAGGCTCATTCCTCTTGGCTCCACGCCGGGAACACGTTCCCACTGTTGTACGCCAATTTTTAAGGCTTATGCGCTTTTTCTTTATTCTAATTGTTTGCAAGCCGAACACCGATGTTCGCATTCGTGTTCGATGAATCGTTATTCGCGTTCGCATACGAAACACCGCCTAACGCGTTCGCGTTGTTGTTCGACCGATACACCACACGAGTGTATATGAGGAAATCCGCCTTTGTACTTTTCGGAAGTACCGGCGCCCGTCTTACTTTCCGGACGCCCGCGCTACCCGCACAACGTTTTACGTTGCTGTTTTTTCTCTTAATCTGCCTGATTTATGGCTTTAAAGGCCGCGACGCTGCCCGCCCAGCGTATTATGCCCCTGAAGGCAAGCCGAACACCGATGTACGCACCCGTGTACGATGAATCGTAACCCGCGTACGCATACGAAACACCGCCTAACGCGCTCGCGCTGGTGCTCGACCGATACACCACACGAGAAAGACCGGTACCCACATAGAACCTATCGAACCAATGTGAGGAAGTGGAACCGCCTTCTTTAGCTGCAATCAAATCCATATACCGGCCCCAAACCATGTGGGTAGGATAAATATCCGCGTTATAAACAGTAATTCCCTGTACAATGCGTTCCGTTCCGTCCGGCATGGTAATAAACCACCTTCCGTCCGCCGCCGTCTTGTTTACTGTGACATACTGCAACCATTCCGCCTTGTTTCCCTGGAAATTTTCATATCCCAGTACATTGACGGACTGATAATTTACACCGTCCCGGTAAGCACCTTCCGCCTGTGGATTGGAACCGCCTTTTTCCTTATAATAAGAAACCGTATCACGCATCCCCAGTGCATTTGTAAGGCCCGTCACTTTCTGGTAATTACTTGTTCCATATCCGCAAACTCCCTGCGAATCGGTATTACCGTATTTAAAGAAATGCAGATTACCCACATCCTTGTGCATCTCCCAGTCGAACAGCTGGAAACCCTTGCCCCTGTTCTGGGCGTATTTGATTGCCTGGCTCTGTGAAATGGTTCCTACACTTGAAACACCACTGACAGAACGCAATACATCATCAATCAAGTAAGCTTCATAAGCACCTCCCAGGCATTCCGTATGTTCTACCCAGTCCGGCTCGATCGCTTCCACACTTTCCGACGTTGTGAGTAAAACGAAATCGAAGGCCGCCGAATTAAGGAAAGTAAAGGCCAGTTTCGTAGCTCCTACAGGAACGGCACAAAACAGGTACATACCATTGATAAAACCGTTCGCATTTGAAACGCTGATCCGACTTACTATTTTCCCAGCATCATCTACAAATACAGCCCCGTAAAGAGTAGAAGCAAAACCGGGAAAACGAACCTGCTTGTAATTCCGGACGTCCACCAGGGCGAACGATCCGGATTCGTATTCATTCTTCGCCTCTTCAATGGTCGTGTAATCCGTATTCTTACGAATCCCAATCCCTTCCGTTACGTCCAGTTTCTCACGGGTAAATCTTACACTGGTGTACCCTGCCGCTGCCGGCGCATCCTCATTGCTTGAAATAAAACCGTAAAGACACTGATTCAGCACGTCCGTTACTCCCTTGTACCAGTAATGAGGCTCATATACGTAAACTTCACCTTCCGATCCGGTTAATACTGCATCCGTGGCGTTCTCCACGCTGTCACTATCCCCGTATTTATTCCGGTTCTCATCATGAAGCGGATAACAGGTCATTTCACCCTCCGCCGTCTTTTTAGCCAGAATACAACGTCTTTTCGACAACACTTCCAATATATGGGAAGACGGGGTAAATTCAGTATTATAGTCATATCCGGTAGAGTTATCCAGATTCGTAATCTTTTCCCCGTCTCCTACCGTCTGATCTATTTTTATGCCGACAAACTGCGGCTGAATGATATTCAGTTCCGGGAAATGTGCACAAGTGGCGGCGTACTCTTCATCCGACATGGACTGGGTGAGCCGGTACGTACCTACCAGGCGGCACGTCTGCACGTTTCCCCCGTCTTCATCAACGCCGCCCATTGTCATAAGCCTGCGAAGCAAATTACCGTTCCCGTCCATATCTATACCGGTAATTCGTAGATAGCTGGTCGCACTGCATTGCTGTAACAACGTGTTCCAGTCGATCAGGCTACAGTTATCAATCACAAGGCGCGTGATATTTGCCGTACCTTCCAGCTGCAGCCCTGCATTGGTTAGTTTGCTCAGGTATCGGAGTTCGAGCGTCTGTAAAGTTCCGGGAAGGACGCAAACGGCCAGAGGCGCACCGCCGGCGAATGTCACACCGGTAAGGGATGTATCACCGGCCAGAAAGGTTTCAAGTTTGGTATTGCTTGAAAGGTCCATACCGGTAAAGGAAGAGGATTTAAGCCCGGAAATGTCGAGTTTTCGAAGGTTACGGCAATTACCCACCAGAAGGGCGTTAAGTGTCATCTGTCCGGCCTCACAGCTAACATTCAGTTCACGCAAGGCCGTACAGTTGTTCAGGTTCAACGTGCCGACAATGGCGTGGCTTACATCCGTCAGATCAAGCCCGCGAATACGGCTTGCACCGTAGAAATATTGCGGATCGTTTACTATTAAATCCGTGTCCATTGTCAGTTCCACCACAGCCCCGGCCGTTTCTGCAAGTACCGCACTTTGGTGCGGTGTTCCGGACGTGTAACCGTACCCGTAATAGTACCGTTCGGAGGCCGTAATCCGAATTTTCCGGTTATCGCTGCCGAACTTGTACCCGAAATAAGCCGCAAAGCTGTCACGACGGTAAGTACCGGCTACATACTGACTATCCAAAAGGGCGAAACGGTTCTGAATGGTATAAGTACGGTGCGCATAACGGCTTCCCTGCAAGGCATACAGATAATTATAATAACTGGTTCCGCTGCTGGTTGTCACCCCCTCGGTAAGCGGAAGGATATATTTATATTCCGAATCCTTGTTATAAATCCGCTCGCACCAGTTACCCATTTGTTCCTCGTTAAATACTTGCAGGACATATTCAAGGCTCATATTACTACGCAAGGTTTCCGCCACTTCCCGCAATTTGTCCGGACAAGACCGTACCAGTTCCCATAAAACGGAATCATGACCGGCAAAAGCATAACTACCGATACTATCGTCAAAACTTTCGTGGGTAATGGTATATTCGTATTTCAATACCGAATCATTACGCACACCGAACAATGTGTCCATATCGTAAGGAAGGAAATACCAGATCAGAGAATCCCAAGTCGCCAGCATCATGTTTTTTGCCCGGTTATCCACGGCCATAAAATAATCGGTAATCAGATACCATGCAAACGGGCTGTCATTACCGAAATACTGGTTATATTCCGCCAGGAACTTGGCGGGATCATCCTTACATGAATCGATCCAGTTCCAAAGCCTTGTAACTGCCGCCTTGTCGTCCTCGTGTGCATCCGCCCAGGTAGTATCTGCCTTGAAACGAAATTCCAGCGCATCATCAAAAGAAGACATATCGGTAGTCCCGAACAAGCAAAGGGCCTCGGAGTTATTCAAGAACTCCAGGCAGATACATTTGTTACGCTGCCCGTTCAGGGCCGCTTCGTCGTTGAATCCTTCAATTCCTTCAAAACCGTAAATAATCGCACTTTCCGACTTCTCATTATTGAAATTGTATTTTCCCAGATAAGTATTCGCACCGGTGCCGTCGTTGTCATAAAACAGGTCCATAGGGAAACCGTCTACGCCTATACGTACGTCATATTCCCCCTTATATGCAGCCTGCGGCGGTGTCAGCCACCTGCACTTCTTCCAAACGTCGTTCACAATACGCACCGCACCGGTATTATGTGTACCGGAAGAATCGGAAAAGTCCGCTTTCAAACAGAATATACTGATCGGCCGTGCTCCCGGTTTGAAACTGTATTCAAGAGACGGCACATCCACGCCGTTAACTTCCAGCGTGGTACCGTATTTTTCCAGGCGCAAGAAATAAAGACGGTAATTCTTACGCGGATAAGTGGTGGATGATGTACCCTGTATTCTTAGACCGATATTCCTTGCTACAAAATCATACTCCTTACCGTACGGGCTATAAAAATAGATATCGACCGGTACCTCGAATTTCTTGTTATTGGTGGCGTTGACAAGGTTCACATCGCCGACAATTCGCATAACCGCCTTTCCCTGGGCGCGTAACTTGTCTATGTCGATATCCGTACCGTTGTCCCCCGTAACATCGTTTTTTTCAAATAACAGGACCATTTCGTCCGACGTAGTACGGTCTACCATGTAATTATTTAATTCTTCATCATCCGTAAGCGCACGGTTATAAATACGGAAATTCCTGATCTCCACATCCGCCGTATCACTGAACAAACGGATGTTTACCGGTTCCGCCTGCAGTAGTCCTTCGGTAGACCCATACTGCACAGCCCCGCAACGGATTCCGTTTACATAAAGTTCCAGCAACCGTTTGCCAGCCTTGGACCCGACAATAAAGGCTATTTTCAGGTTCATATCACTTGCAAACTTTGTACTTACTTCCGTACCGCCGGAAACACGCATAAGGGCCTGCTCCGTTGTCATCTGGAAACCGATATCGCCGGCCATACAGTCCAGTATCACTCCCTGCCGGTCCGTTACCGATGAACAAAGAATTTCCATTTCATAGGTAGCCCCGGTAGTGGTCGCATCTGTGGAGAACGGCTGGTACCCGATTTCAATCTTCGCGCCTCCCGTAAGTTTCAGGGCGTCACCCGTCCAGCCGTTGCTGTTCCAGTCGAAACCTGCAAACGTTGTATGTATGTCGCCATAATCCCAGGCTCCCGGATCGGATTCACTGTTACTCCGCCCGGCTGCTGAAAGTTTCAGTACAAGCCCGGCGGTAGTTTCCTGCAAGTCGATCCCGCTTTCCGTCACGTCGATATAAAACGGGTATTCCGTGGCTCCCGTCTTAAATTTCATAGTGATCTCGCCCTGCTCCGTAAAACGGTTGGTATATGTCTGCGTAGTACGGGCCACACTGACAGACTGCGTTTTCACCCCGTCCCGGTAAACGTCCATTTGAGCCGGCGTTGCGTCAGGATCATAAGCCACAAAGTCAAATTTTACCTGTTCGTACTGCCCCGCTTCCAAGCGCGGAACAAGATGGTCCTCCGTAAAAATACGGCCGTCCGGAAAACTCATCATCGTGCCGATGAACGGTGCCGATCCTCCGGATTTCAGAATATCAATATAGATACTTTCAGACTTTAACACGAGATCGGCGGAAGCCTCCATTTCGGCAACCATTTGAACGGTATTCCGGCCGGTCACAAGCGAAGAGGGGGACAAACTGAAACTGCCGTTTGTCGTTCCCGATCTTGTAATGGTGTGCGCGTTCTGTTGCCGGCCGTTCAGATAAAGCGTGACGACCTTTGTTCCGGAACCGCTCACGGCATAAGGGATATTAATCGTGTCGGCCAGGGTATAACCGCCTGCGGCTATGGCCCCGGCCAGATTGTAAGAGCTGGTAAGGGAAAGGCTGACAACCTTCACGGATGTAAACGCCTGTCGGGTCTGTTTCTTGCCGGTAGTCGGATCGGTTGTGGTTGCCACTACGTAAATATCGGTATTCCCAACAAGCAAGTAACTTGAAAGGTCCAGTTCGTAACTGCCTTTGGAAACATCGCTGACCGTCTGGGAATACATGGTAGTTGTTCCACGCCTGATCGTAACGGTGATATCCGCCTTTTGCCCGGTAGATTCCCCCTTTTCATCCCCCGTGGTGTATTGGTGATCGTATGTATAAGTAAGACGGGCGTTTCCGCCTTCCTTGATTATGGCGTTATCTACAGCCGCATTCAAGACAATTTTAGTAGCCACCGTTTCGCCGGAACCTCCACCGGAACCGGCCGGGATATCCACGGCGGTAATTTCCGCGCCGCTTTTGTTCTGGAAAGACAGACGGACGGATGTTTCATCCTCGCTTACCTCCGCATTTACGTTAAACAGCGTGGAAGCGTCCACCTCGTTAAAACGGGCGGTTACTACCTTGTTTTCTACCGGATTGGTGGAATCGGCGGACAAAGTCTCGTCCACTTCCAGGATATCCACGTTTACATTCACATTACCGGCCGCGTCCGGCGTCTGCTTCTCGCCGTTTACCGTTACGCTCTTTACCGTTCCTTTGCCGCCGAACTCTTCCCAGCTCGCCTCCTGGTCCCAGGCATCCAGGGCGGTTCCGGTAAACTGGTACGTCTCCCATTTGCCGAGCGATGTTTCAAAGGTGATGACACGCCCCCGGCCGCGCCACTTCTCCGGTACCGCGGCAATGGCGGAAGCCAGGGTATAGAAACCTTCCGTAAGCGGCACACTGCCGGTTACATTATAGGTATTCCCGCCGCCTGAACCGCCGCTGCCGAAATCCTCCCACTTTTCGACATTCTCAAAATCCGTGTCCGGATTGCCTTTAAATTGTTTCGTCACCCAGCCGTCGGCAGTGAGGAAAGAAAGGATCACGCCGTTTTTCCGGACATCGTCAATCTTCCCCGCCGTTTTCAATGCTGCAAACACCCCCGACAGATCACTATAAACGCTGCCGGCGTTCAAGAGGTTGTTTACATTGGTAAAGGTGGAAGACAGACGCCCGGCAGTTTCCTGCAACTCCTGTTTCATTTCGTCACGGTCTGCCTGCAACGTGCTTATGTCCTCGGAACAACTGCTAATATCCTGGGACAGACTTTTCAGCTTTCCCCAAAGGGAACCGTCTTCACTCTGTGAACCGTCTTCGCTGCCGATACGGGCGTTGATATCGGCCAGCAATGCGGCCAGCGAATCACTGTCTTTAAGCCCGTCCAGAAAAGCAAGAATTTCGTTAAAGTTGTCGATTGCCTGCGAAGCGTTGTTGCCGACAAGCCGGTCGATACGTAGAGAAACGGCGTCGATAGCCTTCTGCAAGGCTGCATCGGCGGCAATGCGGGCGGCTTCCTCCGCCTCGATTTCCTTACCCTGGGAAACCAGTTTCAGGTGTTCGTTCAAGAAGCCAAGAACCGCCGCCACCATTTGGTTGGTAACGCTTTCCGCGTCCTCCGCGGTTTCAATGACTATAATAAGATCATCGATATACTCCTGTGTTGCCATATAGATACATTAATTAAATTGTTTACTGAACTCTTTGGAATGAACCCGCGGTTTCCGGTAGCCGCTTTCCGTGATTTCTCCCGTCCAGTTGGACTCCTTCTCGGCAAACGTGAGCTTTAACGTCACGTTCTGCGGCGCGTCCGGACGGACACGGTAAGAAAACTCTTCCGCCGAAGGAATTACCTTGATCTCTTCCCGGCCGTAACCTGCCAGGTAGACATCATCGGAGGAAAGCAGGTCAAGAAGAAAGCGTATTTCCTGCGGGCGTTTGAATCCCGTCTTAACCGTTACGGCTTCCTGTATCTCCGTACGTATGCGATCCGAATAATAATCATCGGTAATTTCATCGTAACGCCGGAAAACAGCGTCTTCGTCTTCATCCATGCCGGGAGTTACGCTCGCCTCGCCTTCCAGGGAAAACACCTCGTAAACCCCGTAACTGTTCAGGAACCGGAGCCGGTAACGCTCGCGGACCGTCGGGCTTTGCTCGATCCCGATCCGGAGAGCGAACGTTTCACCGCTATACACGTCAAAAAGGTTGGCCAGTACCCCGTAATCGGTAAAGAATTTAAGTCTTACGGCCTCCAGGTTCAAGGCGTAGAAATTCCCTGCCGTGCCTGGTACTGCAAGGCTTTGTCCGGTAAGAAGTTCCGTTATTTTCAGCTCGTGCTCCGGATAGATGAAACAGAGCGGGTAAAGTTCCGTCTCGCGCATCGTTATACGCCAGTCATTGCTCCGGGTGGTAAAGAAGAAATTGCAGGATTCATTCAAGAACTTCAAAGAAAAGATGTTATTACCTTCTTCATGCAATTTCTTAAAAGCCCGTTTGGATATACCGCCACGCCAGGCAGTAACAACCAAAGTGGCCGTTTCTTCCTCCTCATTTTGAAGGGTGATCGTGACGACCGCCTTGTTATACCGTTTATCGGAAAGGCTTATCAACATCTCGGAACTGTCCGTTAACGGGGGAATATCAACAAAAAGCGTTTCCAGGACCTCCGCGATATTCACCTTGAAACTTCCATTACCGTTACCGGTAAATATGGAACGCATAAATTCAAAGTTCACGAAATACATTATATTGTAAGTCGCCATAGAAGTAGTTTCTACCGAAAGATAAACAGGGTTTCCGGTAAAGGCGTTTTCCGTCGGATCAATGTTTGCTGTCAAACTCATAATTCAAAGGTGTTAACGATGAATATTCCGTTAAACTCACTCTTATTTTCAAGTCCGGAAAGGAAACGATCACGCTGATCCGTGGGAGACGTCAGGAACTTGTAAAAGTCCGAGAGCCGCCCCGCATGGTTTTCCCTCCAAAGCTTATAAAGCTCCGTCACCTGTGAAGATGACGGGGCAAGGATGATATTATTCTGCTTTTCCATGCTGCAAAAGTTGGGTTTATCAAAGGAAGAATAAAGGACGGGATCAGCTAAGCACCCTCGATGCGACAAACCTTACCTGGTATTCGACTTCTTCCGTTTCGTAACAAAAATAGTTGGCCGCGCCGGAACGCTCGTTTACCTCGATTTCAACCTCTATCTTACATTTGTAAGTTTTTTCTATGATGTTATCCTGTGCGGTGGGCGGATTTTTTAATATATCCTCATCCGTTGACGGCGTAACATACCCGTCATATATCGTATTCGATACACGGCAACCGTACACAGCATACATCCAGTGATAACGGTAATAATCTTCCCAATATTCCACCCTTCCGGCCTGTACACCCTGCAAATTGGAAGAATATACGACCCACACGTAGGAAGCACCGCCCCACACGGGAATGCCCTGTTCATTATCCAGATTATAGGGACCGATCAGACGCAGGGAACGCAACGTAATGTTTACCGGTACCAGTTTACCCGCAGGAAGCGAATAGGAAAGGCCGTCCAGAAGCATGTACTGCCCCCGCAGGGCTACCGGGGTCAAGACATCCATTTTCATAAGCTGGTGAACCGGTAAAAGGGTGTTTGTGTCCACCTGGTTAAAAGAGTGCCTTAATACGGCGTCATACTTCTGCCAGAACTTGGCAAACAGACCGTCTTCAAACTGGAATAAAAGCGATATCGTATGTTTGCTGCCGTCTTTTAACGTAATTTCTCCGCCGTCCGGAGCGTATGGTAAAATAGAACCGAAGGAATAATCCGTACTTTCCGTAACGGCCTTTGTAAAAGCGAAAGCGAAGGAAAGCGGCGTCTCCTCCTTTTCCGAATCCTCTTCATCATCGGAAGAGGTTTTCAGGTAGGTATAACGGTGCACATACCCGGCCAGGTAATACGGGGAAAGAAGGCCGTTCGGGGCAAAATCCATAAACACGCATTCATCATCGCTCGCCAGCTCCTCGTCCTCTACGTTTTCCGTCTTCCGGTCCCAGTTAAAGAAACTGGATGATGATAACGTATGCTTCTTGTTGCCCGAATCCCATTTGTACCAGTTGCCGGTGGTCTTCTCGTAGTTCAGCCACACGGAGGCCTGGGAAGGATCGAAACGGCTTACACGGACAACCATTTTTTCGTTCCCCTTGATATAGTCCTCGTACCGTTCCACCGAAGGCGCGGCACCGGTAAAAGACGTTTTGGCCGATAACTTTATCTGACGGGCCGTTTCATAATTGATAAGGGGTTCCGCCGTCAGATTCCGGGACAGATCAACGGCAGGTTCATCTTCCATTATATCCCGGATCAGTCTTAAAGTGGCCGTTTTCGTATCGGAAGAGACATTATAAACCAGTCCGAAACGTACATACAGCGCGTTTAAAAAGTCCTCAATCGTACAATCCGGCATTAAATCGGCATAATTGAGGATACCCGTCACGCAACAGTCGGCGGCATTGTTCAGGATTACCAGGCTGGAAAGTTCCTTGTCCGTCTTAAAAGGATTTTCGGTTATAGTATAACCAAATTCTGAAAATATAAAGTCCAGGACACGGTGCACGTATAAGAAGGGGGCCACGCCGTACCCTTCCGGTAAACTCGTTTCGGTCGGGGTATCATTTATCAGTAGTGTTTCCGTCCTTGCCTGATAGCATAAGGCATATTCACCGTTTGAATCCAAAGTGATACGGTTTATGTATTGCGGGTAATACGTGCCGTCCTTGGAATCATTTTTGACTACTATTTGAAATATGGCAAAATCTTCATGGGAATCCGTGAAGAACCAGTTTATAGAGGACATAAGACCGCTAACGGTACCGCCGCTTATGCTGGGTAATGTGATCGAGTTCAGTTTCTTTGCTTTCCAGGCGCTGTAGGCTTCCGAATTGTCAAAACCGATATTTAAAGTAATTCCTTCCGTCCTGCCGGCGGAAACGATATTTATCTTTCCGGTACGTTTATACACCCCGTCCAATACCGTACATGTCTGATCTTCATTCATCGGTTTTACACCCATGTCGAGCCGGTGGGCAAAACCGGTTATCCCTGCATTGTTGGCAGTGACGGGAACCGTGACCGGTACGGTTTGTGATCCCCGGTCGTTCATGACGGGGGATTTCTCGTCGATCTGTACGGTAAAGTCACCCCCTAAATCCAGATAACCTTTGTTCGTCTTAATCTTTAGCATAATGATTACTTATTTTCCGCGTGTAAAGGTGTCGCGGGCGTTATCTATGGTTTCTTTGGCCTTCTCCAAATCCTGGTAAACGATATAGGCCTTTATCAATTTGATAGCCTCACAGGAGGCGCGAAGCTCCTTTGCTGCTTCCAGGAACTCCCGGTAGGAAGAATCACCTGCAGGGGAAGTGACGTAACCGCCTTCATAATATTCACCCGGATTCTGTGGTAACGGGTTGGCATTGGTACGCTGCCGCCTGATCGCTTCGATAGTACTAACGGCGTCGATCACTTTAGGATTATTCATTTCCGGTTGTGGTACCACATATTCCCCCTTATGAACTACGCCGGCCACTTCATAACGGCCACCGGGACCGGTGTAACCGCCTTCATAATACCCGCTTCCGGAAGAACCGGAAACAACACGTTCAGCCGTGGCGGTCTTGCTGCCGGTGGTATTACTTACAGACATGTTTTTAATCTTGTCCCGTTCAGCTTTGGCCGCTGCAAGCTGGGCGGCACCGGTAGCCGCAAGCATTGCCGCAGCAATGGCTCCGGCAATCGGTCCGAGATCGGCGGTCGCCTTCATAATCGAAACGGCTGTATCGGCTATGATCTGGGAACACTTGATAGCAAAGTTTACATCCGCATACTTCTTTTGAATTTCCAGTTTCTTATTTTCCTTCTCTTCTTCCAGGGCGGCGGTATCTTCCCCGTTGTTTTCGGCTTCCTGTATGAGAACATCGTATTTTGCTTCCACCTGGTCGATTTCGGCCTGCTGCATGGCTTCCACCACGGAAGAAGCAAGACCGGAATAAAAGTCAAAGTATTTTTTAGCATGTTGTATTCCCAGTTCCAGCCTTTTTTTCTGATATGTCTTTTCGTCAATCAGCCCCTGGTCGTGCATATTTTCCAACATTGCCAGTTCGTGGTCGTACTCCTGGCTCCAGGATGTCCCGATTTCCGCCTGTATCTGGTAAAGATCATTCTGGTACTGGAAATCCAGCTGTTTTATCGCCTGTTGTTTCGCCTTCTCCAGCTCCACAGTAGAAAGGCCGGCGGCCTTTGCTATGGCAATGGCGGCGTCGTATTTGGCTTTTACTGCCTTTACCTCCTTATCGTACCGTTCTTTCATCCCTTCGGTCCCGGATTTGTCGGATGTCAGCAACTCCACCATTTGCGCGATAGCCACCCGGTCACGCAATAACTTCATTTCAGACTCACGCACGGCGTCGGCCGCTTCCGTCGCTGTTTCTATACGTTTCTGTTTGCCAGTAATTTCCAAAGTGGCAATATCATTCTGGTAAGTACGGTTTATCTCCAGAAGTTCTGCGGCGTGCTCCGCTTCAACTTCCAGCATATAGGCGTCGGCGGCTTCCTGCGTGATACTCCGGTTTAATACCGCTTTTTCCATGGTGTCCTTCTGGACATTGTAATAGGCGGTTTCAATCTTTAACCGTTCGTCCCGTTTCTCCTGTACCAGTTTTATACGGGCGTCCTCCTGCTTGCCGGTTTCCGTAAAAATGGCCGTCTGTGCTTCTGTTTCGAGCTTGTGGATTTCATCGAGTAATTTCTTTTTATTAGCCGGCGTTTTTGCTTCCAGCTTCTGGAGTGCGTCGAGACGTTCCCGGTAATAGCGAAGGTTTTCCGCCGTCCCTTCGAGAATATACTGGGCTTCCGTCTTATTTTCCTTCTCCCGGTTCT
>ENA-OZIA01000330-OZIA01000330.1-human-gut-metagenome-genome-assembly--contig:-NODE-330-length-15208-cov-10.360853_pt1 | contig 15208 bp, 15 predicted proteins | sample MGYA00244052_ERZ653698 | MGnify/ENA primary metagenome ERZ653698 (study PRJEB26926, sample SAMN06165337) | human gut metagenome | biome: ENVO:00009003; feature: ENVO:2100002; material: ENVO:00002003...
TACTTGACCTATGTTTACCTTCTCTATCATATATCCCTTGTACTTTTGAGGGTCATTAGAATACCCTTTTTGGTTAGGCTGTTGAATAAGACTACCTTCACCGCAAAAATGGTTTACGCATATATTCGTGTGTCGACAGACAAACAGACTGTCGAGAACCAAAGGTTCGAAGTCCAGAAATTTGCAACGGAAAAAGGACTTGTAATAGATAAATGGGTGTCCGAGAAGGTTTCCGGTACCAAAATTGCTAACGATAGGAAATTAGGTCCGCTTCTCAAGAGGATGAAGAAAGGCGACACTCTAATCATAACAGAAATCAGCCGATTAGGAAGAAACCTGATGGGTATTATGTCAATGCTTCACCTCTGTATGATTAAGGAGACTTGCGTTCTTACTGTCAAGGAACGTTACGAATTAGGTAATAACATCAACAGTAAGGTATTGGCATTCGCTTTCGGTTTATCCGCTGAAATTGAACGTGATCTTATCAGTCAGCGAACCAAGGAGGCCCTTGCTTACAGAAAAGCTGCAGGAATACGACTTGGTCGAAAAAAGGGGGATAAAAACACGCATTACAAGCTGACTGGAAAGGAAAATCTTATCCGAACTATGCTTGACTATGGTTATAGTAAAGCCGCTATTTGCCGGAAGTTGAAGTGCAATCCTAAAACATTGGATGACCATTTGCGGAGAATGCATGTCCTACATAAAAATTAAGTCATACATTACTTTTGCCTCTGTTTTTAAATTCATAGTTATGGCAAAAGCAGAAATCTTATTCAAGGTCATCCGCAAATGGGAAGGCGGATGGAGTGACCACAAAAATGACAAAGGTGGCAAAACCAATATGGGGATAACCTTGTCTACGTGGAAATCATGTGGTTATGACAAGGATGGTGACGGAGACATTGATGCGGATGATTTACGCATGATTACTCCGGATGACGTTTTTCATGTTTTCAAGAAGTATTATTGGGACCGTTACCAAGCGGACTTCATACACAACCAGTCCATTGCGAACATCTGTGTGGATTGGGTGTGGGCCTCCGGACGTCCCGGTATCACAAGGGTACAACAACTACTGCAAATCAATGTAGACGGCATCGTAGGTCCTCAGACGGTTGCAAGTATCAATCTGGCCAACCAACGGCAGCTGTTCGAAGCTATCAAGACAGACAGAATCCGGTTTATTGAAGAAATCTGTAAAAGGGACCCGTCGCAGCTTGTATTCCGGAAAGGATGGCTGAACCGGGTCAATGATTTCAAGTTCTCTGTCCGCTGAATTCTTGTCCTTTTTTCCACTCTTTTCAGCCTTTAGTTTTGTGTCCGGAACTAAAGGCTTTTTTATGGCAATAACTGAAGAAAAGAGTTTAATGACCTCCGAGAAATTCAATCGAGGAGTTGAGAACTGGACGTGGAAAGTCAGGAATACCTCCGTAAATATTCTACAACGGACACACGCAACCGGCAGATTGCGTAGGGAACTGCAATCCCGTTGGCTGAAAGACCGTGAAGGTGGACCGGCTTATGTCGGTCTGGGTTTCCGCTTTGCCCGGTATGGTGCGTACCGGGAGTATGGCGCCGGGCGTGGATATATCGTCAAGAACGGAATTATAATGAAGGGACATTCGGCATGGAGCGATAAGAAGAAACGTCAGGAACTGCGTTCTTTACGTGTTTCTGAATATCGTATCCGGCGCATGCGTACCGTTGATGAACACTATGCCGTTATCCGGCGAAGTCCCCTACCCTGGTTAGACCCTCCCATTGTGGATAACATCGAATCACTGGCTGATTTATCCGGAGAGTATTACGGTGACCAGGCACTCAAGAATGTGCTTCAGAAGTTTGATAAAATAACAATTGAAAAACGTTATGGCAAAAAGTGACAAGACTGTCAAAAGAGGTGTCTACTTGTACATCGATGGCAAGGAAATTAAGAATGACATCAATTCCATTGATTTGGAGATGAAACGCCTACAGCGTGACATTAAGGAAATGACACGCGGCTCTGAGGAATACAACCGCACCATGGCGAAGATACAGCATCTTCAGGGGATTTTAAAACAGCATCGCCAGGAGATAAAAGGCATCACCACCGAAACCAAGAAAGCGACTGTCAGTATTGGCAGTATGGTGGACTGGTTCAACCGTTTCGGTGGAGTTATCTTGTCCGTAATAGGTTTCCTTACCGGTTTTACCCTTGCCTTGCGCGCCATCAGAGACGAACGCAACAAGTTGGAGGAGTCCCAGGCCGGGCTGAAAGCCTTGACCGGACTTGATGATGACAGCATTGCCTGGTTGACCGGGCAGGCCAAGACGCTTTCCACCACCATGACAAAAGAGGGCTTGCGTGTCCGCCAGTCGGCAGCCGAAATCCTGGATGCGTTCATGCTGGTCGGTTCGGCCAAACCGGAACTGCTGGGAGACAAGGAGGCGCTCAAGGCTGTTACGGAGGAAGCCATGCGATTGCAGGCGGCAGCCAAAGACATCACCCTGAACGAAGCGGTTGATTCACTTACTTTATCACTCAACCAATATGGGGCAGCGGCAGACCAGGCTGGACGGTTTACCAATGTATTGGCTGCCGGCTCCCAGGCAGGTTCCGCCAATATCGCAAGCCAGGCAAAGGCTATCCGGAATGCAGGTACCGCAGCGGCTTCGGCCAATGTTCCCATTGAACAGACGGTCGCATTGATTGAAACGCTTGCCTATCGGGGTATAAAGGATGAAGTGGCCGGAACGGGATTGAAGAAATTCTTTCTGGTTCTTCAGACCGGGGCAGACGAAACCAACCCCAAAATCGTCGGGTTGGATAAGGCACTGGAGAATCTGAAGAACAAGAATATGGACGCAGGCGCCATCAAGAAGATGTTCGGGGAGGAAGGCTACAATACCGCATCCGTAATCCTTCAGAACACGGAGATGGTGAAAGACTTCACCGCTGCCGTCACCGGTACCAATGTGGCGTATGAGCAGGCGGCCATAAACAGTGATACCGCACAGGCCAAACTGGAGCAGGCACGTAATAAGATGAAGCTGGCAGCCATTGACCTTGGCGAGAAGTTGAATCCGGCTCTGACGGTGAGTACGAATATGCTGACCAATGTGCTCAAATATTTGCCGGGATTGATTGACTGGTGCAACAAATGGGGTGGTACCGTCCTATATGTGGCATCTTGTATCGCTGTTTACACATTACGGACGAAAGCTGCCACTATCGCTTCAAAGGCTTGGAACGCCATCACCAAGACGGCTACCGCATTACAGCTTGCCTACGGTATTGCTGTCAATACAGTTTCAGGTTATACCGTTACTTCTTTTACCCAACTTCGCAGGTTGAGCACGCTTTTGGCTGGACATAATATACTACTAAAAACTGTCCGCGTATCCACCTACCTCTTTGCAGGAGCCATGCAAGTGCTGCAAGGCCGTGTGGACCTTGCTGCAAAATCCATGCGGGCTGCTTGGACGGTTATGAAGCTGAGTCCGGCAGGTGCTCTATCTACGGTTCTTCTTGCAGGTGGCGCAGCTTTTTTATACTTATACAAACGTGCCCACGAGTACGTTGATGTTCAAAAAGCCACAAATCGTCTCCAAAAAGAGGCTGCCAAATCCACCGCTGACCAGCGCAAAGAGTTGGATACCTTGTGGATGGTAGCGCAAAACAACCGTGTTGCTATGGATAAACGTAGAGAAGCCATGGAAAAAATCAACAAGATTGCTCCCGATTACTTGGGTGACATCACTTTGGAGACAATCAACACGCAAAAGGCGGCTGATGCCAAGGCCCGATATGTAGAACAGCTACAAAAAGAGGCGATGTTGAAAGGTGCATCATCCTATATTGAATCCGAGAGCAAGAAACTAATCGAATACCAGGTAGAACTGGACAAGGCATTGGCCGGTCAAAAGAAAGCGCGTGAAAGTGCTACGTATGCCCAAACAGGATTCACCGCTTACGATGTAGCGGTAGAACAGCTAAAATTCGACATTGAACACACTAAGAAGGCTATCGAAAGCTATATGACCATTTACGAACAAATTAGCAAGGAGCTGGAAGTCTCCACCAAAACAAACAGTGGAACGGATGGAAATTCCGGTGGCAATGGCGGTGGTAACGGCAAATGTCCGATATGTGGGAACAAACCTTGCACCTGCGATAAAAACAATGCTGCCAAAGACAAGTTCGTCCAAGCTGAAGCCGACTACTACCGGCGCATCGCTGACATCAAACGGAAATACCTCGCTGACGATAAGATGACCCAAGAGGAATACAACAAGCAAATGCGGGATGCGGAGATGCAACTGCTCAACGATAAGCTGAAGGTCAAGGGGCTTGAGCCTTCAGAGATTCAACGTATCAATGACCAAATACTTGATGCGGAAATAAAGGCGCGTGATGAATTGCGCAGGCTTGATGAACAGTCTGCCAAGGATGAAGAGAAACGCCGTAAGGAGCAGGCAGAAGAAACGTTTTCCCGTTTGGACAAAGAGTACCAAATGCAGGTGGAAGCTGCCGCCATGTATCATTATGAATACAGGACTTCCGAGGAGGAGTATTTCAATGAGCTGCGCAGACTGCAAGATGTATATTACCATAAGGTTCTCAATGACGCGGCAATCAGTGAGGAGAAGAAAAACCAGGTACGTGAACAGATGCGTAAACGTAATCTGAAGGATGCCCAAAAAGATGCTGAAGAAGAAAAACGGATTGAACGTGAGAAGTTTGACATACTGTCTGACCTGGCGAAAGGCTTCGGAGAGACCATGGCGCAATTCTTCACGGACTCCGAGGTGTCTCTCAAGGACTTCCTGAAGAATATTCTTACTATGTCGCTTGATGCGTTGGAACGTATGATGATTATGGCCGTTACCGAACGCACCATCAAGAATATAGGTTCACTCGGCTTCGTAGGTGTAGCTAAAGCTGCCGGAGAGATTGCTCTGATAACTGCCGCATTTGAGACAGCCAAAGGGCTTATCTCCAATTTCTACACCGGCGGCTTTACTCCGTCCGGTGACTGGAATCAGCCGCAAGGTATCGTGCATTCCAACGAATTCGTCGCCAACCGTTTCGCTGTCGCCAATCCGAATCTGCGACCGATATTCGACGCCATTGACGTGGCACAGCGTAGCGGTAATGTTGGTAATCTGACAGCTGAAGACATAGCGGCTGTAGCAGGTTCCGGAAAGAGTACACGTACCGTACCTGCCAAGGCACCTGCTGCCAGCGCCACAACGACGACCAATGACCCGGCTATGGTGGCGATGCTGATAGAATGTACCCGCGTATTGCGAAAGCTTAAAAACAGGCTGGATGATCCGCTGGTGGCGGAAACTTATGTTACCGGCAAACGGGGTATCAACCAGGCTCAGAAAGAGTATCAGAAGTTGAACAACAATAAATCACGCAACAAGCAATGACAGAATTATACATTGACGGGCAATTGGCCGCCCTTCCTGAAGGGTTCAACATTACGTTCACCTCCGAGAATCCGTATTTCACCCGCAGTTCCAATTATTCCTTGGACATAGAACTCCCCATGCCTGCCAATCATGCCATATTCAAGCACGTGAACAGACTGGATGTGACGAAAAAAAAGACTATCCTTCCGGCCACACTCATCGTTGACGCCAGATGCCTGCTCTACGGCAGTGCGGTTTTACTCTCAGTAGAAGATGCACTGGTTAAGGTACAGCTCGTATCGGGTAATGCAGAATTTAATCTGCTGACGAATGATGATCTGTATATTGACGAACTTGATTTAGGTACAATCAGTTGGCCGAACAACAATCAGAACCGTTTCCAGCCACCTGCCAATCTGGTGAACTACTACGGTTCGGTGGACGACATTGAAGCTGTATGGTTGCCGGTGTTCTATCAGGAAGCCAAATGGGAGAATCTTCAGAACGATGCAATCTATGAGTTCGGCACGAACAATTTTACCCTTTGCCCCTATTATGGCCGTCGATGTGTACAACCATACCTTTTGACAGTCATCAAGAGAATAGTGGAGTATTTTGGCTATACGTTCGATACCTCCTTCTTTGATAACAATTTCTTGCGGAACGTTTATGTGTGCAGCGCGGTAAGCAGCAACCGGGTGGCCGCCGCATTGCCGCACTGGACTGTTTCCGAATTCTTTGATGAACTGGAGAAATTCCTTTGTGCGGTTACAGTGGTCAACGAACGCACCAAAGTGGTGAGTCTCGTAGGGCTTAACGATTATTTTACAGAATCCGGAAAGGAGATAATTCCTGCATCCTCCCTGCTACGGGAGTTCACTGTGGATATTGAAGATGAAAAGAATGAGAAAGACTTGAGCACTGGCAATGTGGGCTACAATCTGCCTTCCCATACGGATGACGGCTATCTGCGAATTGAAAGGGACATCATAGAAGCTGCATACAAACAAGAATATGATTCTTACGATGCAATGCTGGCCGCATACAACGGAATGGGTGACAGTGACAAGAAAAGTACAATCTTTATTGTTGGTAAACGGTATTATATCAACTACAATGAAAATGATAAGAATACGCTGCGTGAAGTCAATTTGTATGCGGATTTAATCCGTGACCCGGAATCGTCCGATGTAGAGACCTCACTCGGAATCGTCCCGGCTAAAATTATTCAGTTCAATGTCGGCGTGTATGGCTCTGTAGCTGATTACGATTTGTCCCGTCCGTACACCTCCATGGTATTGAACATACCCGCGGTGGGCTACCAGGCTACTGTTGCCAAGCAGGAGCGCTTCAATGTCCAGGAAGCCATAAACGGTGACGTGGAGTTGAAGGAGAAGCAGGAAAAAAACGGGCACATGGAAGTGGCTGTCAATACCGGTAAGTTCAACCGGCAGAACGTAACTTACAGCGGTCAGACACATGCCTATGATTATGCCTATCCTTTTACGGACTACCAGCAGAAGACCGGAGCACAGCTCACGGACTTCCTTCCGTATTCCCTGAGCTTGAACGATGTTTGTCCGGACAGTGTCGGACATCGGTTGTCGACACTCAGTCTGTTCCACTCCAATATCCCTTACACAATCCAGTTCCAAGCCGATAAGTTGCCGGACGTGAATAAGGTGTTTCTTATAGGCAACAAGCAGTATTTGTGCGAGAAGATTGAGACGGAAATAGATGTCGATGGATTAAGCAAGGTACTGAAGGGGACTTTTTACCGAATAGAATAAAAAATCCCCACAGTGGCTCGAAGCTGCGGGGACAGAATGTTCAATAAAACGTCTATCAAGCTATGGATAGCGAGCCTAATTTGTTACAAATGTCGTGGATGGCATTATTAAAAATCAGCCTGTCCTGTTCACTTAGCGTATAGACACGGCCACGTACCTTGTAGCCGTAAATACGCTGTTGCAGCCAAGCCGTACTTTTCCCGAAATAATTACGGGCGATATAAGAGATTGGCACAATTTCCTTCATCTCCTTTATCTTCTCCTGCAAGGCTATTGTACGGTTCAGCTCCTCCGCTTCTTTAGCCAGTTCGTGATACCCGTTCAACAGCCAGTCGGCAATGGCTTCTGAATCGGCTTTCGTGGTGTAATGTTCTTGTATGTACAAGAACTTCTGTTGGTATTCCTCTTCCTTGTTGGTTGAATCTCCATTTAGAATGGCAGTAAGTTCCTTCAGTTCGTCATTGATTGTTTTCATAAGCAAATTTTTTTTTGCCCCCTCTTTTCGTCCGAGGGGGCTGTTTTTACTTTTCTAATTCTTTTAGTTTGGTTTCCAGCATTTTTATCAGATGGTCTATTCTCAATTTTTCATCAAGTATGGCGTTCATCTTCTCTTCCGGTAACCCTTTACTGTTTTCAAATGCCCATTTCAGCATCTTTTGTTTCAACCTTAGCTCGGTTAGCTTCTGGGCAATTAGCAAAATCTCTTTTTTGTTTTCCATTACTTCCTTGTTTTATTGAACACTACAAAGATACATAGTATTTTTGATATGTGCAATAAATACATAACAAATTTACTATGTATTATTACTTTTTATAAATCTGCACTTCTTCCATTTCCAGGGATTTTCCGTATCTTTGCAACGCCCAATACCAACATAGCTATACATTTATCAATATGAATCCCTTTTCAAAACGTAATCCGTAAAACCGGGTTGAGGTGTGGCTATACCTTTGGGCGCGTTTTGATAAGGGATTCACCATTTTAATACGATGACAGAAAAGCAAATAAAGATAGCAGACAGACTGCTTGGGATACTGGTGGAGCATGACGGGCGTATCAACAAGGATAACGCACGCAGCCTATTGCTTAAAGAGTTTGCTGAAAGAATGGATAGGATAGACATCAACTTCGTGTTCGACACGTTGATAAACGACTATAAGCTGGTTGCCCTGCTTGGTGAAGGTTGGCTCCGGCTGACACCGGAAGGACAGAAGATGGCACACAGGGGGATGAAGAATTATCAGCGGAAACTATCCATAAAGGAATGGTGGAAAGAAAGCAAGACCGCTGCCATTCTGATTTCTTTAGTTTCTACACTGATAGGGTCTCTCATTACCGTTTTAATAACTGCATTATTAGGATAGTGAAAACGCTCCCCAATATGAAGGGAGCTACTATGAACAACAATACAAAATATAATTTGAACTTTTTCTCCATGGATGATTCCTTTTTCACAAAAGTACTATAAATAATTGAATATGAAACGAGTTTTATTTCTATTTAATGTTACGTTGTCGCTGTTGATTACCTCTTGTGTATCATTGGATCAAATGACTGTAACAGAAGTCATAGATTATTCCAGGTTCTTAAAGAATGGAATTTATGTAACTGAGTCTAATAATGTGGATTTTGATTATACGCCAATAGGAAGTGTGGTTTCTGTAACAAGAGGAGCCATTCGAAATGCTTGGTCGTATTCTGTAGATACAGAAAAAGCATTTTCTGATATTGGGAAAAAAGTGAAAGCAATAGGAGCGGATGGCCTTATTAATATGAAAATATCTAATTCTTACATCAACTCTTTTTATTATACTACGGTTACTGGTATGGCTATTAAACGAAAAAAAAACGATTTTAAAACCAATGTAACTTTTCAAGAGAAAATTGGAGAAATAGATAATATTAGTATAGAAGTGTTAGAAGCATATAGCAATGGAACTAAAATTCTAACTTCTTCAGAAATGACTAAAGAGCAAATAAAAAAGGCATATAAAAAATTCTTTTACAACCAGCAGCAGGTGCAATTTTACACTCAAGAGGGATGGAAACAAAAACACGCTTATGCCGCAATTATAGACAAACAAATTATGGATTACGAGACTAATGAACTCATTCCATTGGATTAGCAAAAGAAGAGCGGAGAAACAAAAAATCTCCGCTTTTCTTTTGCCATTTCAAAATAAACCTGCATCTTTGCGATGCGTTACATTTTGAGAAGGCGAGATTGTTCGCCAACTTTTGCCGTTGGCATTTTTTATGCCCAATGGTATCATATAGTTCCGACCCCCGTGTGGAGTGTTAATGCACCCACTGCCTTCTCAAGGTGTAACGCAACGGGAAAGCGGAACTTTCTTTGTCTATAAGTTTTCCGATTTTTTGGAGAAAGTTCCCTTCCCGTCTTTATTGGAGCATTGTATCATTCAATATATTGTTTTATTTAAATAGCGTTACATTATGAGAAAACAAGCCCAAAGCGCCCGCGGACGCTATGTATCCGCAGAGAAGGTTCAAGAACTGTTTGCCCAGTTGGGTATTGAACTGTGCGCCGGACGTAAACGTATCCGTGCAGCACGTAGTGACAAATCCATTTCCATCTATGTCAATGGTGGGACAGTCAACATCACCTTTAATGAGAAAGGAGGCAAAGCATGATGTTCTTTGTTTACCATCTGCAGACCTATTCCCCCAAGAACCGGGCATGGAAAAAGGTAATTGACTATGTAGAGAAGTATAAAGATGTTCTTATCAAGGATGAACTTTCCCTGGATGCACTCAAGCATGAAATAGGCGATGTGGTCAACCGCATCAATGCCGAACATCCGAAAATGAAACGTATGCAATACACTGCCAGCCTGATTGACAATGACCGTACCATACGTATCGAGGCTCATGTCATAAGTGGTGGATGCCCCGACACGGTATTCTTTCTCGATATTTGCAAGGTACGTTCCGTTTATCAGTTCAGTGAGAAGGCAAATATGCTGGAGCAGGAAGGAGGCAAAGAATGAATACCGAAATCAATAACATCGTATTGACTTCCTCCATCAGCGAAACCATCTCGATTTTACAAAATGGCGTTGCCGGTGCTTGTTGCAATACCATAGATAGAGCTACTGGATTAATCTTAGACTTGAAAGTCAACAATGAAGTTAGTGCTGATGACATTATATCCGTAATAAGTGATTTACGCATTGTGTCATCCATGATAAGAAGCTTGACTCCGGAAGAAGAGAAAGGAGGCGCACAATGAGCAAGAAGATAGGATTCCGTTCTTATCAAAACGACGAAGAACCGGACAAACGAGACGAATTGGAGAAGCAACAAGCCGAGCGGCAGAAAGCCATAGCAAACTTCATCGGCCAGAACTATTCACCCATCGGTACCACTTCACAGAAATGTTACAAGACCACCGCTGAACTGGTATATGAGCTGTCGAACATTGTCGATGTCGCTCCGATGGCGCTGGCCAAACAACTGGCTGATGCCGGGTACCATGTAGAATATTTGGCTGGACAACCCTACTGGGTGATGTACGAGAGAGCATAAATTCGTGCGGCTGCACCTCATTTTGTACGAACTTGTACAAATCGGTGCAGCCGCATTTATTTGATAAATAAAATGTTATGAATTATCCGCACGATTGTACGGCTTTTACCCCTATATTATAGAGTGAAGCTATTGAAACATTGCATACCTTCCCTCTTACTCTCATCCATGACGTGCGCATAGACCAGCGTTTCCTTCATGTCCGAATGTCCCAGAAGCTCCTTCAGCGCCGCAAGGTCTTTGGTGTGCCTCAAATAAATGGTCGCAAAAGTATGCCTCCCTACTTTATGAGTGATCGGTTTATCAATCCCTGCAATGGCGGCAATATCCTTCAGATTACGATTCATCGTTTGATCGGCCTGAATCACCTCAAACAAAGGACCTTTCTTCCTGGTACCTACAATCCGGAACAGCAAGTTTCGGAGCGGTTCAGAAATCGGTATCTGAATCGGTTCCGGCTTACTGTTGCGGAGCTTCATCCTGAAGTAAGTGAAATGATCTTCGGTAAATTGCTCAAGCTGGAGCTTTTTCGCATCTCCTACATGCAGGCTGCTGAAGCACAGAAACAGAAAAAACTCCAATGTCTTATGTAGTTTGTAATCCAACTCACCTGAATTGTATAACGACACAAGTCTGCCCAACTCGTCCTCATTCAAGTAAACGCAAGTGGCGGATATTCTTTTGATAGACCAGTCCTCAAATGGATTCTCGGTCATGTATCCGGCTTTATACGCGGCCAATACATATTTCTTTAATACCCCCATATTCTTATAAGCCGTATTGGCATTGTTCTCTAACTCCTTCCGTAAATGGGCGAAATAAACATCCAACCATTCATGTGTGATGTCATCAAAGGTCAGATTCGCATTAAAGTCCTTTATCTTCCGCATGACGCTCATGTGGGTCTGAAGGGTAGTCAACTCCGTACGGTGCGAAATTTTTTTCATGTGCTCCCGGACGAAATCAAAGAATGTAGGATAATCACTCGGACGGTTGTATTCTCTTAAGAAAAGATCACGCGACAATTTCTTATCCCGAAGCCGGTATTTTACAAACACATTATTAATCCGTGCCAGGATGGTTTCAATAATCAGATTCTTGTCTGCAGCTTGCTTGTCACCGGAAGTCACTATACCTTTTTTATCGTTCCAGTTCTTCAAGGACACAGCAACTTTGGTAGAGAAATTCACCTTTTGCCTCTGTATGTAAAATGAAATCCATACGATACCGGCCGTATCGTTTTTATATTGACGAAGGTATGTTTTTATGTTTATCATGTGCTACAATCGTATTGTTTTAACATTGCGGGATACACATCGGGCTACACTGCACGATTTTTGGGGGAATTGGCAAGGTAGTTAATGTATTGAAAGCCAATAAACGACAAAAGCTCCGGCCATTTCTGGTCGAAGCTTTTCTCATTACTGGAGGTACCTGGCAGATTCGAACTGCCGTACACGGTTTTGCAGACCGCTGACTAAGCCACTCATCCAAGGTACCGGTTCTTACAAGAACTCTTTATTTCTCGTTTGCGGATGCAAAGGTAGCACTTTTTTTGAAACTACCAACTATCCGCAACAACTTTTCTTCTTTTTTTTCGTCACTCCACTGCACTCCGCACGCTTCTTATCATACAAATTCTTTAGTTCACAGCCACTTGCACAACTATCACACGGATTACCATTTTCTTTGACCCGATGAGAAAAAGAATAAATACTCATGCCAATCCGCACAGCGCAGAACAACAACAATAAGGCTACTACCCACTCCTGCCAACTATTCATCATAAAAACAGACCTCCTATCTGATAAATTGCGAAAGACATCAGCCAGGCCAGCGCAGTAGTATAAAGCCCCGCAAACACGGCCCACTTCCAACTGCCCGACTCCCCTTTAATGGCTGCCAACGTGGCGATGCACGGAAAATAAATCAGCACAAACACCATGTAACCGAAAGCCACCAGGGGCGTTATCGGAATGCGTTCACCCAAGCTTACGGCATCTGCCTCGGCATCGTCGGCATAAAGCACTCCGAGCGTGCTTACCACCAGCTCCTTGGCGCCCACGCCGGAAAGGATGCCGATGCCCAGCTTCCAGTCGAATCCCAACGGTTCGATGACCGGTTCCATGGCTTTACCAATCCGGCCGATGTAGGAATTCTCCTGCTGTTCCGTCACACTTTCATATTCATCGTGGTTGGGATAATATCCCAATGCCCAGATAACGATGGATGCCACCATAATGATGCCTCCCATCTTGCGGAGATACTGCGCCCCCTTCTCCCACGTATGGCGGAAGATGGCCTTGGACGTCGGCATACGATAAGGCGGCAGCTCCATGACAAACGGCGTATCGTCTCCTTTCACCAGAAAGCGGCAGAAAAGACGTGCCATGACCACTGCCAACAGAATGCCGATGGCATAGATTACTAACAGCACAAAGCTCGCATTGTTCGGGAAGAAGGCGCCTACCAGCAATAAATAGATGGGTAGACGAGCGCTGCACGACATCAGCGGATTGATGAGCATCGTCACCAGACGGCTCTTGCGGTTCTCAATGGTACGCGAAGCCATAATGGCGGGCACATTACACCCAAAGCCCATAATCAGCGGAATGAAAGACTTTCCATGCAGCCCCATTTTATGCATAATCTTATCCATAATGAAAGCGGCACGTGCCATATAGCCCGAGTCTTCCATCAAGGAAATAAAGAAATAGAGCAACAGAATATTCGGCAGGAAAACAATGACACCGCCCACACCTCCGATAATACCATCCACCAGAAGGTCCTTCAGCGGTCCTTCGGACATGTTGTTGCATATCAGGTCGCCCAATTCGCCTACCAGCCATTCAATCCCCTGCATAGGATAGTCGCCCAGCACAAAGGTGCCTTCGAACATCAGATAAAGGAAAAGGAAGAAAATGGGATAACCCCATACACGGTGAGTAACGATTGGGTCTATGATTTGAGTAGTGCGCGACGTATCCTGATGATTGTCCACATAGGTCTCGCGCAGGGCACCGGCTATAAAACCATACTTGGCATCGGTGATGGCCTGCTCGCTCTCCTCGTTCACCACCTCGGCAATCCGTGCCTCTTCCCGGTCGCGGACGGCAAGAATCTCCTTTCCATTGGGCAACTCTTCCACAATCTTTTTCAAGTCTTCGTCGTTCTCCAGCAACTTGATGGCAAGGAAACGCGTGGAATATTTGTGGCGGATGTTCTCATTGACGCTGATGACGCGCTTCACCTCCTCAATGCTACGTTCCAGCTCGGGACCGTGATTGATATGGATATGACGGTAGAAGCCACGCGGCTGTTCTATCTCTTCTTTATGGCTGCCGAAGTCATGGTCGGGAACATACTCCTGATGCCAGCTGCGAAGGTCACTCAATATCTCGCTGCGCATCCTGCCCTTATGGTCGAGGAAGTCGCCGCCTTCGTAAATATTGATAATCACATGGAACAGCTGTTCAATGCCTTTTCCGCTACGGCTGACCGTAGGCAACATCGGAACTCCGAACAACTGGCTGAGCTTTACATAGTCCAGCGTGTTTCCACTGGCTTCCAGCTCATCGTACATGTTCAGTGCAATCACCATGCGCACGTTCATATCAATCAGCTGGGTGGTGAGATAGAGATTGCGTTCCAGGTTGGAAGAGTCCACAACATTGATAATGATATCCGGCGTTTCATTGATAATGTGCCGGCGGACATAGATTTCTTCAGGGGAGTAGGCCGAGAGGGAATAGGTTCCGGGAAGGTCGACAATACGGAAGTGGTAACCTTGGAAATCAAAATACCCCTCCTTGGCATCTACCGTAACGCCACTGTAATTGCCCACATGCTCGTGCGAACCGGAAGCGATGTTGAAAAGAGAAGTTTTACCACAGTTGGGATTTCCCACCAAAGCCACATTTATGGTGCGGCGTTTGCCGAGGGCCAGTTGCTTCAGCTCATCTTCGCCCAGATGCATGTTTTCGCCCAACCCCTCGTGGTAATCGGGCTGCACAGCCTGCTCCTTAGCTTCCTGCTCACTGATAATCTCTATCATCTCAGCCTCCTGCCGACGAAGAGAAATCTCATATCCCATTACTTTGTATTTGATAGGGTCGCGTAGTGGGGCATTCAGCAAGACCTCCACTGTTTTACCTTTAATAAATCCCATTTCCACAATCCGTTTGCGGAAACCACCGTGTCCCAGCACTTTTACGATTACACCTTTTTCACCGGTATTCAATTCGGACAAACGCATAGTCTTTCTGCCTTTCTTTTCTATTTTGGGGGCAAAGATAATACTTATGTCCGCAAGGCACAAATAATTTAGAATGTTTTTAAATAAGAGACACTAAACAATAATGCCCAGAAGGCAGAACACTACTTCCAGAGATACTAAATCGTAACTTCACCACACCTTTGTTCTTTTCTTACCACAGCTGTGGTAAGAAAAGAACAAAGGTGT
>ENA-OZIA01000333-OZIA01000333.1-human-gut-metagenome-genome-assembly--contig:-NODE-333-length-15141-cov-3.970436_pt1 | contig 15141 bp, 8 predicted proteins | sample MGYA00244052_ERZ653698 | MGnify/ENA primary metagenome ERZ653698 (study PRJEB26926, sample SAMN06165337) | human gut metagenome | biome: ENVO:00009003; feature: ENVO:2100002; material: ENVO:00002003...
TCCGTGTATCCCGCTGTCTTTTTATAAAACCAGAGCCTTTGTCCAAAAAGTCCTGCTATATGGGCGAAAATTGTCAACCCCTCCGCAGGATAATCCCCCTGCCTGATCCGTTCTGCAGCTTCTTTCAATTTTTCATCCGCTTTTCTGATAATCTTTTCATTTTCTTCTGCAGATTTTTTCAACATTTTACTGTCACATATGGAATCCGGCATTTTAATATGTACGCCGCCTAAAATCACTGCTCCGTATTTTTTCAGAAGTCTTGCTGCACATCCGGAGCCGTCCCCGCTAAATGCTCCCATGGTCGCGACACATATCATTTTCCTGCCTTTCCATAAAGAGGCATGCATTTGGATAAAATCTCTTACCATGTATGGTGCATTCGAAAACTGCGTCGGATACCCAAGGATCACTGTTTCGTTTCTTTTTATTTTATCAATGATAAATTCATCTTCTAACGGAACCACATCGGCTGACGCATCGATTAATTTTACCAGCTTTGTAACGCAGTATTTCGTATTACCTGTACCACTCAGATAAATTCCTATCATTTCCAAACTCCTCCGTCTTTCGGTTATTTTGACGTTTTTTCTATGAATGTTTTCTATAGAATATTTTCTATTGAATGGTACAGCATACCAAAACCATCCTCTAAAAATTCACTCTTCGATAAATCCATCGACATTTTGATATATTCTTCCTTATTCGCTGCAAGCTGTATCAGTCCTGCTAACATTCCCCAGAACTGAAAGATCGTAGGCATTATTTTTAAATCCTCTCGCAAATCACCATTTTGAATGCCTGCCACTAAAAATTCTTTCATTTTTTCATTGATTTCTTCCCCCACATGATAGGTAGCTTTCTCTTCTGGCAGGTAATCATGATCTTTAAAATCAACATTAATTTTGTCCAACACCATTTTAAAATAAAACGGAAATTCCTCCTGATACTGTATTAAACCTTTACAGATCATATCGTATCTAGCCCTTGTTGTCTGCTGCTCTTCTAACGCAGTAACTATATATCCATATAATTTTTGCATGCTCTCTAAAACCAGCAGACCAATGATCTCCTCTTTGTTTTCAAAATATACATATAACGTAGCTTTACTGTATCCGGCAGCTTCTGCAATATCACTCATGGAAGTTGCCGTGATTCCATTTTCCATAAACAGTACCGATGCCGCTGACGCAATATTTTCTCTATGTACTGCCCTCGGTTCTTTTTTTCTTCGTCCCATATACCTCTCCTCTTCAGTTAATTAAACTCTTGGTTTAATTATATTGATAAATATATGGATTGTCAATCCTTACCTTTACACAACACAAAAACCCGCACAAACCTTTCGGTTCATGCGGGTTTTCCCCCTATATATTACCTTTTCCCAAAAATAACATATCCCCTTTTTAATTGATGCAATACAAATTATTTGTCTGCGATAGCAGCCCTGTGCATGCAGCACAGACTGCATTTTACCTTATAACAAATTATTTATTTGCAATCGCAGCCTGTGCTGCAGCCAAACGAGCGATCGGCACACGGAATGGTGAACAGGATACATAATCCAGACCAATCTTGTGGCAGAACTCAACAGATGAAGGATCTCCACCGTGCTCACCACAGATACCAACATGGAGTTTCGGATTAACCGGTTTTCCAAGTTTAATAGCTGTCTCCATTAACTTACCAACACCTGTCTGGTCAAGTTTTGCAAATGGATCGTTCTCGAAAATTTTCTTATCATAGTAAGCATTTAAGAACTTACCAGCATCATCACGAGAGAAACCATATGTCATCTGTGTTAAGTCGTTTGTACCGAAGCAGAAGAAGTCAGCCTCTTTTGCGATCTCATCAGCTGTAAGAGCAGCTCTTGGAATCTCGATCATAGTACCTACTTCATACTCAAGTTTGATACCTGCTGCTGCGATCTCAGCATCTGCTGTCTCAACAACAACATCTTTTACGTATTTTAACTCTTTTACTTCGCAAACCAATGGGATCATGATCTCAGGTTTTACAGTCCAGTCAGCATGTTTCTTCTGAACGTTGATTGCTGCACGGATAACAGCTTTTGTCTGCATCTTTGCAATTTCCGGATAGGTAACTGCAAGACGGCATCCTCTGTGTCCCATCATTGGGTTGAACTCATGTAAAGAAGCGATGATGTTCTTGATGGTCTCAACAGATTTACCCTGAGCTTTTGCAAGTTTCTCAATGTCAGCTTCCTCAGTCGGAACGAACTCATGAAGAGGTGGATCCAGGAAACGGATTGTAACTGGGTTACCTTCCAGAGCTTCGTATAATGCTTCGAAGTCTCCCTGCTGATATGGCAGGATCTTCTCTAATGCAGCTTCTCTCTCTTCTACAGTATCGGAGCAGATCATCTCACGGAAAGCAGCGATTCTGTCTTCCTCGAAGAACATATGCTCTGTACGGCAGAGACCGATACCTTCTGCACCAAGCTCACGAGCTTTCTTAGCATCTGCTGGAGTATCTGCGTTTGTACGAACTTTAAGAGTTCTGAACTGATCAGCCCAAGCCATAACACGTCCGAACTCACCAGCGATTGTAGCATCAACAGTCTTAATTGCTCCATCGTAGATGTTACCGGTTGTACCATCGATTGAGATGTAATCTCCCTCATGGAACTCTTTGCCAGCTAATGTAAATTTCTTATTTTCTTCGTCCATAGCGATATCGCCACATCCGGATACACAGCAGGTACCCATACCACGTGCAACTACGGCTGCGTGAGATGTCATACCACCACGAACTGTTAAAATACCCTGGGAAGCTTTCATACCAGTGATATCCTCTGGAGATGTCTCAAGACGTACTAATACGACTTTCTCTCCTCTTGCATTCCACTCTTCAGCATCCTCTGCTGTAAATACGATCTTACCACATGCAGCACCCGGAGAAGCACCAAGTCCTTTTCCGATCGGTGTAGCAGCTTTTAATGCAGCAGCATCGAACTGTGGATGAAGTAATGTATCAAGGTTACGAGGATCGATCATAGCAACTGCCTCTTCCGGAGTCTTATGTCCCTCGTCTACTAAATCACAAGCGATCTTAAGTGCAGCCGGAGCTGTTCTCTTACCGTTACGGCACTGAAGCATGTATAACTTCTTGTTCTCAACGGTGAACTCCATATCCTGCATATCATGATAATGATTCTCAAGAGTCTCACAAACTTTTAAGAAGTCTGCATATGCCTCAGGGAATTCTTTCTCCATCTGAGCGATTGGCATAGGTGTACGAACACCTGCAACTACGTCCTCACCCTGTGCATTGATTAAGAACTCACCCATCAGTTTGTTCTCGCCAGTTGCCGGATCACGTGTAAATGCAACACCTGTACCGGACTCGTTATTTAAGTTACCGAATACCATAGGCATTACGTTAACTGCAGTACCCCAGGAATATGGGATATCGTTATCACGACGATATACGTTTGCACGTGGGTTGTCCCATGAACGGAATACAGCCTCGATAGCAAGTTTTAACTGCTCAACAGGATCTGAAGGGAAATCTGTACCTAACTGATTCTTGTACTCAGCCTTGAACTGCTCTGCTAACTCTTTTAAGTCAGCTGCTGTAAGGTCGATATCAAATTTAACGCCTCTCTCTTCTTTCATCTTGTCGATGAGCTGCTCAAAGTATTTTTTACCAACTTCCATAACTACATCTGAGAACATCTGAATGAAACGTCTATATGAGTCATATACGAAACGCTCGAATGCAGGATCCGGATTACCTTTGATCATTGCAGCAACTACTTCGTCATTTAAACCAAGGTTTAAGATGGTATCCATCATACCTGGCATGGAAGCTCTTGCTCCTGAACGAACAGATACTAATAACGGATTCTCAAGATCGCCGAATTTCTTTCCGTTGATCTCTTCCATTTTCTTAACGCCTTCCATAGCCTGAGCCATGATCTCGTCGTTGATCTTGCGACCATCTTCATAGTACTGTGTACAAGCCTCTGTTGTGATTGTGAATCCCTGTGGTACAGGAAGTCCGATGCTTGTCATCTCTGCAAGGTTGGCACCTTTACCGCCAAGCAGGTTACGCATGGTCATGTCGCCTTCGCTAAACATATACACCCATTTGTTTGCCATTTTGATAATTCCTCCTAAAATAAATTACTATGTAATTATGGACACCGTATTTGTTTCCATAATCAAGCCATGTTATGTGCCTTTCTAAAACGCACATATTTATTCTAACATATTTTGTCTAAATAGCAACATTTTTTTTACTGTTTTTCCCTGTTTTTTTGTAACATTTTCACAATGTAAAACTTTGTTCCGTTATGTGGAACATTTTGGATTTGTTTATTTCTTTTTCCATTTTGCATACAGTGTGATTTTCCCCGTGCTGCCTTTCTTAATAGAGGTTACCTTTCTGGTACATTTTTTATCACGGTACCATCCTTTAAACACATACCCTTTTCTTGTTGGTGCTGCCAGTTTTATCATCTTTGAAGTAATGGTATATATTTTCGGATTTTTCTTATTATTTTTGCCTCCGTTTAATTTGTAGGTAATGGTGTACTTTTCCTTTGCCCATTTTGCATACAGTGTTACTTTTCCGGTACTGCCCTTTTTAATAGAGGTTACCTTTTTGGTACATTTTTTATCACAATACCATCCTTTAAACACATACCCTTTTTTTGACGGATTTGAAAGTTTTATCGTCTTTGAAGTGATTTTATATGTTTTGGGATTCTTCTTATTATTTTTGCCTCCATTCAGGTTATATGTAATCTGATACTGTGCTGCTTTCCACTGGGCATATAAAGTTACGACCTCATCTGCTTTTTTTGTCAGATTTTTTACATAGGCATTTTCCTCATAAAAGGTTCCCTTCCCATCTGGCTGCGTATTCCAGCCTGCAAATGTATATCCTTTCTTTTCAAACTTATTTTTTGAAAGTTTTTCCTTCTGACCCGCCGCACATGCTTTCTCACTCATTTTCCCTTTTGCTGCACCATTTCCATCAAATTTTATTGTATAAAGATATGGACACACGACAACCGGGACATTCCTCTTAAATGCTTCTGCATTGATTTTATCTTTGGAGAGACTGGTTATTACATATATTTTTTCAGGTCCGTCTGTCGTTTCCCAGGAAAATGCTTCGCTGCCAATCTCTGTAGTCGTCTTTGGCAGCCTTATCTTCCCAAGCACGCCGCCGTCCTTATAAAACGCACAGATTCCAATTGTTTTTACCGCGGTCTGGGAAAGATCAAGTTCCCCCGTTAAATTTTTACAGGATAAAAAAGCATAACTGTCAATCGCCGTTAATGTTTTGGGGAATTTCACGGTTTTTAATCCACTGCAGGCAGAAAATGCACTACCGCCTATTTCTGTAACCAAAGTCTGGGATAAATCCATTTTCTCCAGTGAACTGCAGCCTGTAAATGTGCCAAATCCAATTTTCGTTATATTCTCTGGCAATTTCACCGTTTCCAATGCACTGCACCCCTCAAATGTTCCTTCCAATTCCGTTATCCCTGTCTGTGACAAATCTGCTTCTTCCAACAGCGTGCAGTCTGCAAACACACCCGTTCCATCATTCACTTCCAGCACGTCAATATCTTCAAATCCGCCACACTTTACCTGACGGATGTTTTTATTTTTTTACAGCAGCTAAGTCGAAATACCAGTTTCCTCTGCTCCATCTATAAGAAATCAGACTGTAATACAATCCATCCTTCAGCAAGCCATCAACTCTATATATCTGATGATTTGATAATTCTGCAATCTCCTCCGGGGACAGGTCAAAATACCCGTCAGAATACCCCTGATACTCCCATTCTTTATCTACCGAATAAGAGTTGCGGCTGCACCATGTAGCATCTGCAAAAATCCATTTTCCATTTTCACTGTCATAAACAGCATTGTATTCATGGGCATGCCCCTCTAAATCCATGCACGGAATTCCAATGGAAATGCACAATGTTCTCATAAGGCTTGCATAACCCGAACACATAGCACGCTTTTGCTCGTACACCTCATACGGTGACCAATAACTTGGCTTATTATTATAATAGGCATAATAATCATAATAAGTTCTGTCCGCAACAAATGCCATAATCGCTTTTATTTTCTCATACTGTGTAGTACACCCGGCTACAGCCTGTAATGCAGCCTGTCTTAATTCCTCAAACTGGGCATCTGTTATAGCATTCCTTTCAGGATCTGTTAAAAAGTAATCCGGGTCTGCATATTTATTAATCAGAGTCCAGGCCTTCTGTTCCGCTGCAATCTGCTCTTCACTTGCGTCCCCCTTGATTGAAGTTTCTTCCCGTTCTTCTGTTTCTTCTTCCATTTCCGGCAGTTCTGTTTCTGTGTCTGGCTGCTCTGTCTCCTCCGGCTGTTCTTCTGTGTCTGGCTGCTCTGTCTCCTCTGACTGTTCTTCTGTGTCTGGCTGTTCTGTTTCTTCCGACTCTGGCTGCTCCGTATTCTCCCGTTTCTCCTGTTCGCCTGCCTGTGTCTCCTGACGTTCACGATCCATCAGATCCAGTTCTTCCGTATCCGCATATTTTTCATTTACTTTCTCTGATGTCGATTCCGCTTTTTCTGTCTCTGCAATCACATTCGCCTGCATATTTACCGGCATCCCACCAACCAAAACAGTCGCAGCCAGCAATGCCGTAAAAGCTTTTTTCATCCCTCCTTTCATAAACTAAAACTCCTCCTTCATTTGTACCGCTATGTTACATTACCTTTTCTATATTATAACCGCAATACGACTATTTTCAATTGTTTGCGAAATCATTTCTATCATGTCTCCGCAGACTATCTGCCTGTACATACTTCAAAAATATTTTTCTTCTCCTCCGCGAGGTGCGCATCCCGCCCGGAGGGCGTTTGCATTCATAGGACGTAATTTCCTATGAATGCAAAACAGACGGATCATTCCCACCCAACAGGAATAATCCGTCTGTCTTTTTCTTTTTATTCTCCGCTTCGAAAAATCCTAGAAATCTACTTCCGTGTCATAGTAACAGCATTTCAACAGCTTTTCCATCTCCTCCTGACTCGGCTGTCTCGGGTTTGATCCGGTACATGCATCTAAGATCGCATTGGCTGCGATCTCCGGCAGTCTCTCTAAGAACACTTCTTCCGGTACAAAGCCCTGCTCGGTCGGATAACTGTCTGCACCATAATTCTTAATGCAGTGCGGGATCTTCAAATCATCATTCATACCACGCAGGTATTTGATCAGAAGATCCACTTTCTCGTCTAATGAATCGCCGCCAAGTCCCATGAAATCTGCGATCTCACCATAACGTTTCTTTGCAGTTTCATCTTTGGCGTTAAATGCGATCACTTTCGGCAGATACATTGCGTTGGCTGCACCGTGGATGATATGTGCGCCGTAATCCGCAAATGCAGCACCGGTCTTATGTGCCATGGAATGTACGATACCAAGCAGTGCATTGGAAAATGCCATACCGGCAAGACACTGTGCATTATGCATGTTATCTCTCTTTTCCATATCCCCGTTATAAGATCCTACCAGATCACGCTGGATCATCTTGATTGCATGCAGGGCAAGCGGATCTGTGAAATCACAGTTCGCTGTCGATACATATGCCTCGATTGCATGTGTCATCGCATCCATTCCGGTATGTGCTACCAGTTTCTGTGGCATTGTCTCTGCAAGTTCCGGATCAACGATTGCAACATCCGGTGTGATCTCAAAGTCAGCGATCGGATATTTGATACCTTTCTCATAATCGGTGATGATGGAAAATGCAGTTACCTCTGTTGCAGTTCCCGAAGTTGAGGAAATCGCACAGAAATGCGCTTTCTTACGAAGTTTTGGAATACCAAACACCTTGCACATATCCTCAAATGTGATATCCGGATATTCGTATTTGATCCACATAGCCTTTGCCGCATCGATCGGCGAACCTCCTCCGATCGCAACGATCCAGTCCGGACCAAACTCTTCCATCGCCTTTGCGCCCTTCATTACGGTCTCCACCGATGGATCCGGCTCAATTCCTTCAAAAAGCTGTACTTCCATGCCGGCTTCTTCCAGATACTGTTTTGCGCGGTCAAGAAAACCGAAACGTTTCATGGAACCACCGCCTACGCAGATAATCGCCTTTTTGCCTTCAAACGTCTTTAATGCTTCCAATGCCCCTTTTCCGTGATACAAATCGCGTGGTAATGTAAATCTTGCCATCTTTCCTCCAATCTGCCGCCATCAAAAGGCCGCCCCCTGACACATACACATGCCTGTATTTTTTGTGTCATTTACTGTGTGCAACTTTTATATAACCATCACATATTTTGTTAATTAAATAACAATATGTATTGTAATATTATATCACATCTTTCAAAAATAAGAAGCATTTTTATGCATTTTTAATAATTCTTAATATTTTCTAAGCATTGTTTTTAAATCCACATTTTGGACAGATATTTCCTCCCTTATATACATAACCACAGCGGAAGCAGCAGATCGTATCATGTTTTTCTTTCGCCAGATAAGAAATATTTCGCGAATCCGGTTTTTCCTGTAAATAATGAATAAATTCATTCAATACCCCGGCATATGCCGTGAGCTGCTTATTTTCTACCGCATATGGAATTTTCGTCTTTTTCCCATTTTTCTCTGTCACATACACACCACGGTTTAAAAGTCCTGTGGATGCAGTGATCTCATCTATGGACGGAACATCAATACGGTAAGATGTCATCAGTGTGCTGTAATATAGATGTTCCGGTGTCAGGATAATCCCCTCTTTTCCACTGTTGTTTCTCGATGTGTCCACCACAAAAATCGGATATTCAAACAGACCGTTTCCTGCGGCATAGGATGCCATGGCATAATCGATAACCTCTGTTTCCTGCGGCGCTGCCTGCTTTAACAGCACTTTTCTCGCCGGGTAAAAATAATGTTTCTGGCTTTCTGTGATTCCCGCCTCTTCCAGTTCATTTTTCAGCTTATTTACAAGCTGTTCACACTCATCCGTCTTGATCTTGGAAAGACGCCTGCTTAAAAGTTCTAATGCATTATCCTTTAAATCCGGTAAATATGGTCCTTCTGCAATCTTCTGATACGCATCCATTCCCTCATCAAAGGACATGTGTGCCGGATCACCGGTAATTTCTGCGATCTCATTTTCATCCATCTGACGGATTTTATTCTCGATCTGCTCAAAATACGGCAAAACCAGCCCCGGCTCAAACTCCTTTTCTTTCAGACGCTCCTTAAGCTCTGTCAGATCCTCCCTTGTGATTTTTCTCGACTGGCGGATCATATTTTTTATTTCCTGCTGTTCGGCAAGATTTTTCTGCGATTCTAACCGTTCCTGATATGGGGTTAAATCTACTCCTTCGTATTCTTTTAATTTCTCCCGAAGTGCATGGTAACGTGCCCTGTCCATATTAGGCGGCATTTTCCCAACTAGCTCTGCGACTTCCCGCTCTGCCTGTGTCTGCATTTTCTGTTTCAGATTTAAAAGCAGATTCTGTTTTTTCTCCTGCGGCAGCTTTTCCTCTGCAATCTCGTCATAGACACGGCGCATCACGGCATAATTTTTATCTGCGCAGCTCTCTGCCTTTTTATTTAACGCGGCAAGCTTTCTGTCCTGTTCTTTTTCCTCTAACATATCCAGGTATTGTTTCCGCTCTTCGGGCGAAATTCTTGTTTCATGCATGAGCTGGTGTTTTAATTCGGAAAGCTGGCGCTCTGACATACGGTCTGCGACTCCAAATTTAGCCTGATAAGTCTCGCGGACTTTCTGCGCCTCCGCATTATTTACCTGTGCATATTTTTCATCGGACGATTCCCCGCTGATCTGCCCAGCTTCGTGCGGCTGCCTGCTGTCACTCTCATATCGGGAAACTTTCACATGGCGTCGTTCGGTTTCATCCTGACGTGCATCTGCATACAGCCTTTCGTTCTCATTCCGCTTCCATCCACTTTCACTCGCGCTTTCATTTCCATGCTGTTTTTCTGCGTGCCGGTTCTTGCTCTCATCCTGCTCTTCTTCATCATCTGTGACTTCGTCCTGATCTGATGCAGGCGTACTCTTTAACTTTTTACGACGCTTTTTTTCCTCCTGTATGGCAGGTTCGCAGGCTGCAATACTGCTTTCCGGGAAAAATCCCTCTTCTATCTTATTTAATAATTCCTCAAAGTCTGCATCTGAATATTCCGGCAGATCCTCGCACAGTTCCTCAAGTGGCTGCTGCTCGTCCTCGACACCCGCCGGCTTTCTGCCGTCCTCATACTCATTATAACGGCTGTTTGCCTCATGCTCGCCGTTACGCCCCATCAGCTCAAGATAATCTTCGTATGCCTTTTTATCCTCCTCAAAATCCATCAGATAAATATCGCCGTCTCCAAGAAGTTTCCATGGGCGCGGCGTATAAAATCTGTGACACGCTGCACAGGTACATGCTTTTGCCAAAAGGACTACTCCCTCAGGCGTCTCGATTCGAAACTCTTTTCCTTTCGGATACATGATCATATGCAGATTTCCTTTGCATTTTGGGCAGCGGTAACCAACTTTATAAAAGTTATTGCCAATCCTGCCTTTTGCTCTTTCTGACAGTGAAAGTTCTATTCTCTCAAAAACAGTATGCGCCATCTTCCATTCAACTTTATGCCAGAGTCCCTGTTCCTCGTCTGCTTCCTCTTCCTTCTGCACTGCTTCTTTTGCCTCAAGTGCCGCCTGTATCACATCTTCATAGGTAATACGCTTTCCTGCATGATAAAAACGGAAATACTGCGTGGTATATTCCGGTTCAATATAGATTCCTGCAAGCACATGCCCGAAAAGAGTATTCAGCTGCTCCGTATTTTTTTCCACACGAAGTCCCTGGATCGTTCCCCATTTTCCAAATGCATACAGGATCATATTGATCACATCCCGTACTGCTGCCTCATCGGTATCTTTGATCTCATCTTCTTTGATCGGCAGATCTACAATATTTTCCGCCACTTTTCTGCTGTCAAAATGAAAAAACAGGGAGCGCACTTCCCCCTGTAAAATGAGATAATTATCAAGTGCCACAAAAAGACCTGTCCAGTTTACATTTGCATGCATGGTCTTTATCAGCCGTTCAAATGTCATTTTTAATTCGCTATCTGCTTTTAATACGATCACTTTTTTCACCTCTTACTTTTCAAATGCAGATTTTTCCTTCAAGATCTGCGCAAAACCCATATGAAGTTCTTCTTTTGCCCACTCAAAATCAATCTCCTGATTGCTGTCATTCAAACAGACGCTTCCACTCTTCTGATGACCTATATCAGCCACAATCCTGCTGTTATCATTTGAGACATCATAATACCGGCAGAGTCTTCTTACATTGCCGGGAACAAAACCGCCAGTCAGTTTCTGATACTCCCTGAGCACATACTGGCTGACATCCTCTTTCTGACGGAATTTATGGCTGCACACCTCGTTTAACAACTCCGGTTCTAATTCCCACATTTTCACAAAAGTACTCTTTTTAAAAGGAGACGGCCCATGAACCGTGTAAAATCCTGTAAACAACGGGAACGCCAGTTCTAACATATTATAAATAAAATACATAAACGGATAACCGGGATGGAAATATGCTCCCGGCTGTTTTTTCATATTTTCACGTTTGTCAAAATATTTTGCCAGAAGCATGGCATTATTCAGGTAAATATATGGCATGACCTGATCTTTTGTATTTGCCACATCAGGCTGAAGAGCCAGCATATCCACCGGAAGATCATTTTTAAAATACTGTTCCGGTCTGACCTTTTTTATCAGAAACATATCATCATTAAAATATACAAAATTCTCTGCCAGACCTGGGATTCTGTGCATATTCCACTCAATGGCATGTGAATTAAATGTCGGCAGATATTTTTCTGGAATAAAATCTTTATGATTTACAATATTTAACTTCGGATGTTCTTTATTTAACCAGGATGGCAGATGCCCCCATGTAACAAAGTGTATCCTGCGCACCCATGGTGCAAAACGCTCCACACCACGAAACCAGTACCTCAGCAGATCCCAGTCTCTGTATCTCTCTTTTCTGTCATCCTGTTTCTGCGACAGATCCGGCTGCATACTGTACTCCATTTTCTGTTTCTGCCAGTCCGGATCATTGCCATCTACCCATGTGATCACAAAATCAATTTCCGGAATGTTATTGTCGCGTGTCATAATAATCTCCATTTCTGCCCAGCAAACATCTTTTTCATCTGCTTAATAAATTTCACTGTTATCATGATAAAACAAATCCTGCAAAATGAAAATCCTATTTATCTGCTTAATTTATATTTTTTTAAGAAATACTGGTTTTTCCCAGTTTTAAGGCATTTCCGTTTCTTTTGTTAGCACTCATCAAAAAAGAGTGCTGATTTTCTATTGACTTTTGAAATTTGCGGTTATAATATTAGATTCAGGCAGCAGCGAGGCGGATCTGCCCACTGCATTTTATTACGATTATAAAGGAGTGTTTGAATATGGCAGAGAAACATGGAAATCTTTCAATTAACAGCGATAATCTGTTCCCGATTATCAAAAAATGGTTATATTCCGATCACGACATCTTCTTCCGTGAGCTGATCAGTAACGGATGTGATGCGATCACAAAATTAAAAAAACTCGAAATGATGGGCGAATATACATTACCATCTGACTACAAACCGGAGATCCACGTTGTTGTAAATCCGGAAGAAAAAACCTTAAAATTTATCGATAATGGTCTTGGTATGACCGCAGACGAGGTTGAGGAATACATCAACCAGATCGCATTTTCCGGCGCAACAGATTTCATTGAAAAATACAAAGACAAAGCAAACGACGATCAGATCATCGGTCACTTCGGACTTGGCTTCTACTCCGCATTCATGGTAGCTGATCAGGTAACGATCGATACATTATCCTACAAAGACGGCGCAACGGCTGTTCACTGGTCCTGCGACGGCGGTACTGAATTTGATATGGCTGATGGCACCAAAGAAGGTGTCGGTACAGAGATCACCCTTTTCTTAAACGAGGATTCCGTTGAATTTTCCAACGAGTACCGTGCAAGAGAAGTCATCGAAAAGTACTGCTCTTTCATGCCGACTCCGATCTTCCTTGAGAAGGCAAACGCTGAGACAGAATATGAGACGATCGACGCCGCTGATAAATTAGACACAGACACTGTCGTTGAGACGATCCATGAGGAAGCAAAAACAGAGGAGAAAGAAAACGAAAACGGCGAAAAAGAAGTCGTTGAAGTTTCTCCTGCAAAAGATAAATTAAAGATCGTAAAGCGTCCGGTTCCATTAAACGATACCAACCCTCTCTGGGCAAAGAGTCCGAACGAATGCACCGACGAAGAATACAAAGCATTTTACCGCAAAGTATTCTTAGATTACAAAGAACCATTGTTCTGGATCCACTTGAATATGGACTATCCGTTCAACTTAAAGGGTATCCTGTACTTCCCGAAGATCAATACCGAGTATGATTCCATTGAGGGAACCATCAAACTTTACAACAATCAGGTATTTATCGCAGATAATATCAAAGAAGTCATTCCGGAATTCTTAATGCTCTTAAAAGGCGTTATCGACTGTCCGGATCTGCCTCTGAACGTATCACGTTCTGCGCTGCAGAATGACGGTTTTGTCAAGAAAATTTCCGAGTACATTACCAAGAAAGTGGCTGACAAGCTCATCGGCATGTGCAAGACAGAGAAAGAAAACTACGAAAAATACTGGGATGATATCAGCCCGTTTATCAAATACGGCTGCTTAAAAGATACAAAGTTCTGTGACAAGATGAATGATTATATCCTCTTTAAGGATATCAATGACAAGTATCAGACACTTCCGGAACTTCTCGTTCCTGTTGAGGACGAAAAGAAAGACGATGAAAAGACGACCGAAGATGCAAAGACGGAAGAATCCAAGTCAGACGATGCAAAAGAGGAAGAAAAAGAGCCGGAACGCAGCACGATCTACTATGTAACAGACAAGGCTCAGCAGGGACAATACATCAAGATGTTCAAGGAACAGGGCATGAATGCCGTAATCCTCGATCACAACATCGATACTTCCTTCATCACACAGTTAGAGCAGCGCAACGAGCACTATCAGTTCAAGCGTATTGATGCAGATGTCACAGATGCCTTAAAATCTGATGATGCAGCAGATCTGACCGAGGAAACCAATACCCTTTCCGATCTGTTCAAAAAGACACTGAACAACGATAAGCTTACGGTAAAAGTAGAAAGCTTAAAGGATGCGGATGTTGCCTCTATCCTCACACTCTCCGAACAGGGCAGACGTATGCAGGATATGATGAAGATGTACGCAGCCGGCGGTATGGGCGGTATGGACCCGAATATGTTTGCAGCAGACCAGACTCTGACTTTAAATGCAAACAACGCTCTGGTAAAATATCTGTTCGAACACAAAGATTCCGAACATTCCGGCATGTTTGCAGAACAGCTCTATGATCTGGCCATGCTTTCCAACCAACCATTGTCCGCAGAGGCTATGACAAAGTTCGTAAAGCGAAGCAACGATATCATGTTACTGTTAACCAAATAAAAAATGGTATGAAAAACTCCGAAGCTGTATGCTTCGGAGTTTTTTGCTTCTATAGATATTAAAAGATATTAAAAATTACGAAAAATGTCTGCGGCTCCATCTCAGATACCCCACATGCACCAGAATTGCCACGGTCGTACCGATTAAAATTCCCACCATTACATCGGTCGGAAAATGAACAAAGTGATACAGTCTGGAAAACGCAATCAGTGATGCTAAAATCACTGCCGGAATTCCAAGCTTTTTATCATTACATAAAAGTGCGATGGATGCAGCAAATCCGTTCATGGAATGCCCGGACGGAAAGGAATAATCCTTTGGGCTTTTTATGAGCAGGGCAATCTGTGTATCCAGCCAGCAGGGTCTTGGTCTTGCGATCAGATTTTTCAGGATCAGATTTCCAATGATAAACGTAATTGCCATGGATATCACCATCTGGATTCCAATTTTGCGGTATTTCTTCGGAATACAAAGCGCAAGGCCAAGTACAATCCAGAAAATACCGGCATTTCCTATCGTGGAGAGTCCTGTCATGATATGGTCAAGAACCGGCTGATGAATCTTCTGCAGTGC